>ERZ791920.88-NODE-88-length-124425-cov-6.400651_pt1 | contig 124425 bp, 108 predicted proteins | sample MGYA00510136_ERZ791920 | MGnify/ENA primary metagenome ERZ791920 (study PRJEB30046, sample SAMN00792066) | human gut metagenome | study: EMG produced TPA metagenomics assembly of the A metagenome-wide association study of gut microbiota in type 2...
TGGTCAGCAAAGCTGACATATTCCATACAGAATCACTGCGCATCCTCGCGGAGCGTTTATCTCAGTCAGAGACCTGACTCCCACTGAGACAAATTTGCTATTATTCACCACCTAAAGAGGTGGGAGTCTTCTCGACTGAGATAAATAACACAAATTACGGGAACTGTTTTCCGGTTCCCGTAATCAAAATTCTTTTACTATTTTAGCCGATATGGGAATGTCTGTCAAACAGCATTTCCGTATCCCGCAAGATTTCTACAACTCCGACACGCGCTTACTTTCCGATCGTCGTAACGTCCTCGCCGAACCATTCATCAGAGATCTTTGCTAATGTGCCGTCGGCAGCCATCTCCTCTAACGCTCCCTGTACTTTATCTCTTAACTCTGTGTTGCCCTTCTTAAAGCCAACGCCATATTCTTCCTCGGAGAGGGAATCGTCAAGGATCTTAAAATCTGCATTTCTCTGCTTGATCTGGTAGCCTGCAACAATCACGTCCATTGCGACTGCATCAACCGCGCCCTGTTCGAGATCCATGAATGCGGTATTATAATCCGGTGTCGTTAAAAGCTGGCCGAATGTATTTGCGAGATCCTGATTTTCCTTCAACGCAGCCTCTGCGGAGGAATCGGCCTGCACTTCCACGACTTTTCCCGCAAGGTCAGCCTGACTCTTGATATCGGAATCGTTTGCTACAACGAATACCTGCTTGTTTGCCATATACGGTGTAGTCCAGGTATAATCATCCTCGCGGCCTGTGATCGTAAATCCGTTCCAGATACAGTCGATGTTGCCGGATTCAAGCTCCATATCCTTGGAGTCCCAGGCGATCGGCTGTGCCCTGTATTCGAGGCCGAGACGGCTTGCGACCTCTTTCGCGAGATCAAGGTCAAAGCCTGTGTATTCGCCGTTGCCACCAACAAATCCCATTGGCGGGAAATCCTGATCGAAGCCGACGATCAGTGTGCCTCCTGCTGCTTCTGCCGTCTCCGCAGCTGTCGTACCTGCTGTTGTTGTCTCCTCTTTTTTCTCGGCAGTTGTCTCTGCTGCTGTCGTCTCTGTCTTTGCTCCGCCGCATGCTGCGAGGGAAAGTACCATTGCGGATGCCATAACTGCGCTTAATAATCTCTTTTTCATCATTATTTCCTCCTCTTATCTGTCCGTGATCCGGCTGCCCGGACCAGCTTTTTGTCATATCCGAAAACCGGCCGCATTTTTCTGTCCGGTTTCACCTCTCTGTTTTCATCGTGCTATCATGTTACCATACTAAAGTGTTTTTGTAAAGCTCTTTTTTAATGAATTTTTCAAAAAAATGCGGTATAATCTTTTTTATGCAGAAGAAACTATATCCGTATTTATCTCAGTCGAGAAGATTCCCGCCTCTTTCAGGTGGTGAGTAACAGCAAATTTGTCTCCGTGGGAGTCAGGTCTCCGAATGAGATAAACGCTCCGCAAATTTACTATTTTTAAGGAGGTTCCTGTCTTATGTGTACAGCAGCAACTTACAAGACAAAAGGCTTTTATTTTGGAAGGACCTTAGACTACGAATTTTCCTACGGCGAGGAGATCACGATCACTCCCCGCAATTACCCGATCCCGTTCCGCCATATGGGTGCACTTGCATCCCACTATGCCATCATCGGCATGGCGCACGTTGCAGACAATTATCCTCTGTATTATGATGCCATGAACGAAAAGGGACTCGGCATGGCAGGACTTAACTTTGTCGGAAACGCCGCCTATGCAGAGCCGGTGGATGGAATGCAGAATGTTGCCCAGTTTGAATTTATCCCCTGGATCTTAAGCCGGTGCGCAACTATTCCGGAGGTCCGCGAAGCGCTTGCCCGCATGAATCTTGTCGGAACACCTTTTAGTCCCCAGATGCCTGCCGCAAGTCTCCACTGGATCATTGCGGATAAAAACGAGGCGATCGTTGTGGAATCCATGGCCGACGGACTCCATGTCCATGATGATCCTGCCGGTGTTCTCACAAACAATCCGCCTTTTGATCTGCAGATGTTCCATTTAAATAACTATCTCGGACTTTCCCCGCGCCAGCCGGAAAATCATTTTTCTCCGGAGCTTCCGCTTGCCACCTACAGCCGCGGCATGGGCGCTCTCGGTCTTCCGGGGGATCTCTCTTCCCAGTCCCGCTTTGCCCGCGTGGCATTCACCCGCGCAAACTCGATCTCCGGTGACAGCGAAGAAGAAAGCGTCAGCCAGTTCTTCCATATCTTAGGCTCTGTGGACCAGCAGCGCGGCTGCTGTGAGGTTGCAGAAGGAAAATATGAGATCACGATCTACACCTCCTGCTGCAGTGCCGAGACTGGAACCTACTACTATACGACCTACGAAAACCACCAGATCACCGCGGTGGATATGAAAAAAGAAGCGCTTGATTCCGATGCCCTGATCCGCTACCCGATGATCTTAAAAGGTGAGATCCGGAGACAGAATTGACGGAAACGTCTGAACGATTCCGTTACAATAAATTCAAAATATATTTTCAGGAGGAATTTCCTATGAATCCCTATGCTCTGATCGATCTGCACTGTGACACACTCACAGACTGTATCCATAAGGGGCTGACCCCGGACACGCTTGATGATCCGGGTCGTGTCCTCTCCCTGTCCTCACTTCCGTCCGATGTTCACTGGGCACAGTTTTATGCCATCTTCATCCCGGATCAGCACCGCGGACAGGCTGCCATCGATTACTACGAAACAAACCGTGACAATTTTAACCGCCAGATGGAAAAATTCCATGACCGCATCTCCCCCTGCCGTTCCGCTTCCGATATGCATGCTGCATGGGAGGCAGGAAAGACGGCCGCTTTTCTGACCATCGAGGGCGGAGCAGCTCTCGCCGGTGATATCACCCGCGTAAAAAAACTGGCAGATGACGGAGTCCGCTGCATGACACTTACCTGGAACGGCGAAAATGAGCTCGGTTCCGGACACACCACCACTCACGGAATGACAGATTTCGGACGGCAGGCAGTCCGTGAAATGGAAGACCGCGGGATCCTCGTTGATGTCTCCCATTTAAACGACACCGGCTACGCCGACCTCTTTGAGACCGCCCGCCGCCCGTTCGTTGCGACCCACTCCAACGCGCGCGCCATCTGTTCCCACAAGCGGAACCTGACGGATGATATGATCCGCGAGATGGTCCGCCGGAACTGCCTCATCGGCCTCAACTACTGCAAGAGTTTCATTACCGATGGAGGCATCGGCGATTCTCCCGACGACCTCTACCGCCACATCGAGCACTTTTTCAGCCTTGGTGCCTATGAAAACCTCGCCCTCGGCTCCGACTTCGACGGTGCGGCACTTCCTACATACCTGAACACTCCGGCAAAGGCTGCTGATCTCTACGAATATTTTCTGGAAAAGGGAATGTCAAAGGAGCTGGCGGAGGGCATCATGTTCCGGAACGCAGAAGAATTTTTCAGGAAAAATCTGTAATTTGCATCCGTCTGCCCGCAAATGCGCACCATCGGCACGTTAATGCCTTTTGTGTAGCAGGGAATTCCCCGAAACTTCCTGTTACAAAAAAAGGGCGTATGAAAAATGAAACTTCATTCTTCACACGCCCTTCGCGTCCGATCCTGTTTTGTTTCAGGATCATTTTTTTAATTTTTTCAAGGCTCCCTCAATTCCGCCTTCTACCAGAATGCAGGCATCCGAAAATATCTGCGACGACCGGACAGGACTGTCTTTCTGGCACTCAATTGACAACTTGGGGGATTTGTCAAAAAATCAACCTCAGACGATCTTCATCTCTTTCAGGCTTCGCACCCCGATTCCGGCTTCATCTCCAACCGTCAAATAGCCATCCTTCAGCACATGACATGTATCTGCCATATCCGGCTGGGTCGCATAGCAGGTGATATCATTGGACATCGTAGATACCGGAAGGGACGATGCAAGATGAAGGCAGACAGCTCCATTGATCTGTGTATCGTATGTACTGGTCACTACACAGCGAATTCCTGCGGATGCCGCAATTTCTGAAATCGTAACAGCATTTTGGATTCCTCCGGTTTTGACAAGCTTCAGAACAAACACATCAGCCGCCCGCTCATATGCATACCGGACTGCCTCCTGGACCGTATTGATCGCTTCGTCGACTCCGATCACAACACCGGTATCCCGTTTCAGCTGCTTTATCCCATTAAAATCATGTTTATCAAGCAACTGTTCATACATTTCCAAATCCAGATCACAGGTCTTTCGAATAAACTTATATGCATCCGAATAGCTATATCCCGCATTGGCATCCACGCGAAGTTTCATTTCATATCCAACAGCATCCCTGACTGCGCAGACCCGGCGGATATCTTCTTCAACATCCGTACCAATCTTCATTTTTATGCTATGGTACCCTTGTTCCCGATACTGGACCGCCTTTTCCACCGCCTCATCAATTCCCATGATTCCAAGATGGCGGTTGATCATAACCTTCTCCCGCAGCTTCCCACCGAACATCTGGTAAAGAGGAATCTTCCGCTCTTTCGCTGCAAGATCATAAAAAGCAGCCTCCAACGCCATCTTGGCCGCTGCATGCTCCGGGAGCTTATGATTCCATCGATTTCTGGCTTCCCACAGATCTGCCGCATCTACTCCTATGATTTCCGATATAAGTTCCTTCTCAAGTACATACTGTACAAATTCCGGCGTTTCGCCGGTAAATTTCGGGAGTGGAGTCGCCTCGCCCCAGCCACAGAGCCCATTCTCGTCTGTAAGCTTTACGATCACGTGACCTCTTATCTGTGCCGGACGTCCATAAGCCGTTGCCAATACGATTGTTTTTCTGTGCAGCAAAAACACCTCTGCTGATACAACTTTTCCCATAGGTCAAATCTCCTTCCTCTAATTCTGTCTCCTTATACGGGAAAAAGCAGGTTTCCCTGCTATTTCCGTTGTTATTCCGTGTCTTTTTATCATACCTGCTGTCAGATCCGCTCTGCCTGTTCCTGAATCTCCCTAAGTCCCATGCAAAGCCGGTTCTTCATTCGCAGATACTCGCTTCCCGCCATTACATAAACATCTAACGGCGTATTATCCTTTGTGATTCCCTTGCAGCGTCCAATCGCTCCAAAGATCCCAAATCCATCACCATAATCATGCAGATACGGTGCTTTTCTGCAGTAAACGATATGGAGCAGCTTTCCCACTGTCTCCTTCAGAAAGAGATCACTGTCCTCCATACTTTCCGCGCGCTCGGCCGCCTTTTCCAACGCCTCTTTCGTTCTGTTCCATTCAGCGCAGATCTCCGTCGTGTCAAACTCCGGTGCCAATCCGGACAATGTCTTCTTTAATCTGCCATCCAAATCTTCTAAAAAGACTGGAATATTTACAGGAATCATCTTTGCGCTCTGAATATCATCCAGCATTTCCATGTTGATCTTCGCATCACGCATCATGATCTTCTCGTCGAGTTTATCGATCGTATCTTTCGGGGTATGCCACCATGGTCCGCCGCTTGGGCAGTCTGACAGGCGTTTTTCCGGAAGCGGTTCATATTTTAACATGATCGTGATCGGCACATAGGCCCCCCAGAAAGACTGATCTGCTCCACGGATCATCGGAATATACACATCGGGTCTCTTTCCCGTGTACTTTTCGATTAGGTCTGCTGTATAGGAAATGCCCTCAGAACCTGCTGTCCGTGCTACGATCTGCTCTGAGTTTTTGCACCCGGTCAGATCCAGATTCACATGCGCCACACAGTTCTTTCTGAGATCTGCGTAATGGCTGTCACAATACCATGTGGATCCGGAGAATCTTCCATCTGAATGACCGGACCACCATGCGATCCGTACTCCACGCTTTAATTCCGACCGATGTGCATAAAGCACTCTCGCATACTCTAAAAGGATCGCATCGCTGACCGCGTTATCTGTAATTCCCTCGTACCAGGAGTCGTAGTGACCGGAAACAAGCACAAAACTGTCACTCTTTCCCTTGATATCAACAGCCACCATGGAACTTCTGCGGATCTTTGTCTCCATTTCAATCGTGACTTCAGCATCCATTTCTCCTGCTGCCATCTTTTCGATCAGCGCTTCTCCGTCCGCACGTCTGATTCCCGCTGACGGAAGGAATTTCATATACGCAGCCTCATCAAAATCCGGTGTTCCCCATATCATCCCAATATTGCTGTGATGAATATAGTCACCTTTTGTTGCACAGATATGCAGTACTGCTTTGGCTCCTGCCTCCATTGCCCTTCTCACAAAAACGCCCTTGGATTCCCACGTCAGAACGATTTTGTCGCGAAATGACTCAAAACGATCTTTTTCCTGATTCTTTGTGAGTCCTTTTTCCTCGCTGAGAGAGTCATAATACAACGTTCCCTGAAGGCTGTCTGCTTCTGCACTGTAAACATCTCCGACTAACGGATATTCCACTCCGTCAACTTTCGCGAATGCCCGCACTGGGAGGCTGAAAAAGCCATCATACTCACAATGCTCAAACGGAATTCCATACTCCGAAAGCTTTTCTTCCAGATAAGAAACCGCTGCCTCTCCCTCTGCTGTTCCGCTATAACGGAATAGATGATTGAATGTTCCAATCGTCTCCAGCATATTTTTACTGTTTAATTCTTCAAGAAGACTTTCCCTTAATTGTCTCATCTTAACCTCCGATGCCTATTAGAACGGTCCATAATGGATCATCTGTGCTACGATCATTGCAATGCATGCAAGAACGACCCAGCTTGCAAATACTTTCTTCATGAATTTCATCCATGTGCCATAGGATACACCTGCTGCCATAAGGTTTGCCATCAGCGCTGAGGACATTGGAATGATATAGTTTCCAAGTCCGTCACCAAAGTTGAACGCAAGAACAACGGTCTGTCTTGTCATTCCGATCAGGTCTGCAACCGGAACCATAAGCGGCATAACGGCAGCAGCCTGTCCGGAACCGGACGGAATAAATACGTTGATCAGAACATTCGCGATAAACATCATCGGTCCCTGGATAAATGCCGGGCATGCCATCAGAACATTTGCGATCGCGCGTACAATTGTATCGATGATCTTTCCATCAGAAAGTACTTTGGAAATCGCTGTCGCAATACCAATCATGATGGCTGCTGTCATCATCTTTGCTGCGCCCTTGCTAAAGTGTCTTGCAATCTCACTTGGCATCATACCGCCGACAATTCCACCGGCAACTGCAAGCCATACAAACGCAACTGCTGTCTCCGTATTGCCCCAGCCAAGTTTGATGCCGCCGTAGACCTGAACAAGGACACTTGCAAAAAATACGATCAGTACAAGGATCTGACGTACTGTGATCGTTGCTTTTTTATCTACGCTTGTATCCAGTCCTTGTTTTCTTGCATTTTCTTCTAAGTCATATACAAGACTGTTTTTCGGATCTTTCTTTACCTTCATCGCATACGTAACGATAAAGTATGCATTCAGCGCAAGGAACACTGCGCAGAGCACTAAACGATAGCCGATTCCGGAGAAAATCGGGAGATCTGCGAATCCCTGCGCGATCGCTGTTGTTGCCGGAGCTACCGGTCCAATACTCTGGCTGCCACCTGCCGCAAGAACAACAATAGCCACCGCAACCAGCGCATCATATCCACACATACGACAGAACAGGACAAGTACCGGAATAAATCCAATCATACTGACCGGGTTTTGGCGCATACCGTAAATACCAAATACGATGATTGTTCCGATCAGCAGCAGCTTCTCACTGCTTTTATACTTGTGGATCATAATATTGATTGCTGCGTCGAACGCGCCTGTCGCAAGAATTACTTCGATGGAAGCCGCGCTGAAGATCGTCATCCAGATCAGACTTGAGCCCGCCAATGCTTTCACTATGTAGTTCGGAATTTTAAAGAAACTTACCGGACATTGTTCAACCCATGTGAAAGAGGTCGCGTCAACGATCATTTTTCCTGTTGCCTCATTCTTCACTCTGGCAAATTCTCCTGCCGGGATGATATATGTCATAGCTGTTGCAAAAATGACAATCATTACCAGAATAACAAATACGTGAGGAATTTGAAATTTTTTCTTCTGACTCATACATACAACTCCTTTTCTTCTTGACTTCTCGAGGGGCCTGATCAGGTTTTCTTTTGTGGCTTAACTATAGCAAAATTTCTTACTATTTCGCTATAAACAATGTCACATTGTAATAAATGTTACATTTTTTCTTGTTTTACTCTATAAAGCTATACTTCTTGACAATTTTTAGGCATAATGATAAACTTTTTCATAACTGTATGATGTATTTCACTTTCATATTTTTAAGCTGGAGTCCCGGCATTCCCCGCATTTTAAGGAGGTGTTTGGCTTTGGAACGAGAATACTGCGTAAATTTCGAACCATATATCAACGACGAGCTTTCCGAGCTCGTAAAAACATATGGGTACCGCATTGAGGTGCCTGCTAATACCTACTATATTAAACCCGGTCAAAAGCTTACAGAAATCACTTATATTGCAAGTGGCTCAACCTCCCACTCCATGTTTGGGCTGACCGGGCAGGAAAAGATTTCCTACATTCTCAGTGCCGGATGGTTTCTTACGGAAAGTCTGTTTGCAAATAAAAAAATGTTTTCGATCGCAGAGCGTTATACCTCTGCGCTGACTGATCTTGTTTTATATAAAATTGATGCCAATGCATATGATATTCTGATTGAAAAAAAGGTGTTTCGCGATGCCATCATCCGCAGTCTGAGCAATAAGCGGGCATTCTTACAGCGGGAACTTGAAAGTGTAACTCTCGAATGCGTGAAAGAACGTTTGAAAAATTTCTTTGTTCTCCTGTCCGATCCGGCATCCAGCAAAGACCGCACCTGGTATCCGTTGAGCCATTATTACACACATCAGGAGATTGCCTCTATTATAGGAACAAACCGTGTGACGGTGAGCCGCCTGATCAGTGAACTGGCCCGCGAAGACTTTCTCCGTGTCATTAATAAACGGGTGGAACTCAACAGCATCCATATTACGGATTGATCGTGATCTCACCTTTGATATCTAAAGTAAAACAGATCTGGTATTATGTGTAAATACCAGATCTGTTCTTTTATTTCTTATTCTCTATCTTGTTTCTCCATCTCGTACATCAGCGCGATCATATGTTTTATGGATGCCTTGTAGTCATCCAGCTTCATATTTTCATTCGGTGCATGATGGTTTGCATTTGTATTTCCTGGTCCTACGCCAACGATCGGCATATCCGGCCATGCACGGTGGAAATAGATTGCCGGGCCACTGCCAAGCGCTGTCGGCTCGATCACCATCGGTTTGTCATAAACTTCCGCCGCGGAATGTTCCAGCCATTTCTTTAACGGAATATCCACGCTGGTACGGACCGGAGTATTTCCACCTCTGCGTACGACTTTTACATCTCCAAAACCATGCTTTTTCAGGTGTTCCCTCAGCTGTTCTTCCACCTTATCCGGAGACTGGTTCGCAACCAGATAAAATCCGATCCGCGCGTATGCTTTGTGCGGCACGATTCCTCTGGCTCCATTGTAAAGCTCACCGGCTTCCAGACCGCAGACTGACATGGATGGCTCCATATAGATCTGCTTTTTCAGTTCCAGCCCACTGCTTCCCCGCAGGAATGAGGTCAGTCCCAGTTTTTCCAACTGGATCTTTTCATTATATGGGAATGCATTTAAGATCTCTTCGTCCTTTTTCGTCACCGGAAGGACATCATCATAGAACCCCTCGATCGTGATTCTCTCATCCGCACTTTTCAGACTTGCAAGCGCCCATACAAGCCGCCAGGATGCACTTGGAACATATGTCCCCATTCTGGCATGAACATCTTTTTTCGCAGTTTCTACCGACAGTTCAAAGCTCACACTTCCCCTGACGCCGAATCTCGCCCATGGTCTTCCTTCTTCATCGCGGCGCCCATTTTCCCACAGGCAGACGTCTGCTTTCGATAATTCTTTAAACTTTTCTGATTGTTCTCTGGAAAACTTTGATAAAGACGGGCTGCTCGTCTCCTCATCGCCCTCAAACAGGAATTTTACATTGATCGGCAGCTTACCCTCCACTGCAAGAATCGCTTCCACCGCCTGAATTCTTGAGAGAAGAGGGCCTTTATTATCCGACACACCTCTCCCATAAAGGACACCGTCACGGATCACCGGTCCAAACGGCTCGTTGGACCACAGCTCATGTTTCCCCTCTTCCACGACATCGTAGTGATTATAGAATAACAGAGACGGATGTTTATCTCCATCCTCCCCGGAAACAGAAGCTGAAATTAAGGCATTTCCATTCTCCACTTTCTGAAATTCGTGCGGAATTCCCACTGCACTTAACTTCTTGTCGATCCAGTTTCTTGTCTCTTCCAATCCAGTCTTGTCCCCTGCTACACTGCGGTGGGAACAAAATTCCTTCATTTCCTCCATCATGCGATCAAAATTCTGATCGACATAATCAAAAATTTTCTTCATGATCATTCCTCCCGGTCTCTTTCTTTTCCTTCATGATATCGGAATCCAGTTTAATTTTCTATATGAATTGCTACAGTGTAGCATGGGTTACATTTCCACTTATCATCTGAGCATCTCGCCGGCATTTTCTTTCTGACATGAGCAAAAGAGACAGTACGGATCTCTCCACACTGTCTCTTTCCTTCTTCTATCTTATTTCACATAATGGATCCTGCTCTGATCGAACCGATCCTGCTGGGTCCGCTCCTCATCCGGATAGCCAAGAGCAAAGATGCCGAAGGCACGCTGTCCCGCCGGGATTCCGACGATCTTCTCTACATCCTTCATCCGTTCCTCTCTCGGAGCTACGCCGAGCCATACGCCGCCAAGTCCGATCTCATCCGCTGCAAGCCACAGGTTTTCCATCATGATGCTCATATCGATCTGTGCAAATTCCGGTAGATCGCACTCCTCACGGTATGCGGTCACGATCGCTACCGGTGCTTTTCCTGCCGGCGCGGAGAACGGGCTGGACTCTCCGAGCTGTTTTAAAACTTCACGGTTTTCTACTACATAAAACTCCCACGGCTGCTGATTCTTCGCGGACGGTGCTGCCATCGCTGCCTCCAGAATATAGCCGATATCTTCATTTGATACAGCCTCATCTTTAAATTTACGAATACTTACACGGTGAAATAAATCTGCCATTTTTAAACCCCATTTTCTTTCTTGATATATTATAATTCTCAAAAACTTTGCTATTCCCGGACAGCTAAACTGAAGACCGTTATAGCCAGCTATTTTCCGGGAAAAATTCCCATATTTATATTTTTTACTGCAATTTCTTGATCTCCAACGGGAAACTTACATCCTCGGAATCCATATATACAACGCTGATCTTCGCTCCGCTGTCTCCGCCCAGAGCATCCTCATCCATCGGACAGCCATCCTTCATGAACCCCATCTCAGTTCCATCTGCTGTCACCATCATAAACGTGCTCATCGCATTGGCCGTCGTCGTGCCCTCTGCGTATGCGATCGTCCAGTCATCATCTCCCGGTGCCGCGATCACCATATTGACTTTCTCCAGATCCATATTGTCATGGATCTCGACACCGATATATCCAATCACAACAAGACTGTCATCCGCGATCTCTGTCTCCACGTCACCGATATTCCCGGTCGTGATCACATATTCTCCACCGTCATCTGCTTTGAGCGTAAACGTTCCTTTTTCGTCATTCGTCCCCGTCACGATTCCCTGAAGCAGGTGATAATCCGCAAGCCTCTCATCGTCCTGCGCCGCTGTTCCACTGGTTTCAGAAGACTCACTCTCCGCCATCCCTGTTCCGGTTGACTCAGCCACTGTCTCTGCTGCCGCAGTTGTCTCCGCCGGTTCTGCCTTCTGGCATCCGGCCGCCAAAGCTGCGCTCATTGCTACTGCTGTCATGTACAAATACGTCTTTCTCATAGCTGTCTCCTCTCTGTAAGCCGCATTTCATTATAGCATATTTCTTATATCTTATCAATCAGACTGCTGACGCACACATTGGTCACGCACATCAGCCTTTCTGTGCCAATATCATACCACATCCGGACAGCGGAAAATCCTAAATTTCTGTTAAATTTATTCCACCTCCTGACATGCACCACCTGATAAGCTACAAGTCATAAGAAAACCTCCGGTCACCGCATTTTGCGATTCCCGGAGGGTTCTTCATTCTCAATTTGGCAGGGTTTTCTCTATTTTCTCATAAACTCCCCTTGCGCCCTCTTCTCGAGAAACGTCGTCGTCGCCTCCAGATGAGAAAGACTCTTCCCCCCTCACAGGATGCTGGGTTCATTCCTTCCATTCCTACGAAAAGTACGGAAACGTCCGTGAGGCCGCAGAGAGCCTCGGAATGACACCGTCAACGTTCGTTCGGAAGAGACAGAAATATACGAAAAATGTGGATTGATAGATGGGAAGCACAATGTTTATCTGGCTTTGAGGCTGCAGATGTGATATATTGATGATATCTAAGAAAGGTATCATGTACCTGTGGACTGCCACAGGCAGCCCTCAAACCAATGATTCTGAAAGGGGTATCACTATGAAAAAAATCGGCGCGATTACTGTCGGCCAGTCTCCCAGAGTTGACCTGATTCCTGAGATCCAGCCCATCCTCGGAGACTCGGTTGAGATCATTCAGGCCGGAACTCTGGACGGACTTTCAAAGGAAGAGATCGCAAAGTTTGTTCCGCGTCCCGGTGAAAATGTCCTTGTGTCGAGACTTACAGACGGAACCTCAGCGACATTCGGAGAATCCTACATTCTTCCCCGCCTGCAGCTTTGCATTGACGATCTCGAACAGCAGGGTGTTTCCCTGATCCTTTTCCTCTGCACCGGAGAATTTCCGGCTGAATTTCGCTCTAATGTCCCCCTGATCTTCCCTGACCATATTTTAAAGGGACTGATCCCGGCCATCGGCGTGAAAAATCTGTCTGTCATCATTCCTACAAAGGAGCAGGAGGCACAGATGCCCGGAAAATGGAAAGACTGCTGTGACTCTCTCCACGTGACCTCTGTATCCCCATACGGTGATCCTCTCGCTGTTTTTGCAGCTGCAAAGGAGATCCCCGCCGATACAGATCTGATCCTTTTAGACTGCATCGGATACACCATCGAAATGAAGGAGCGCATCCAGGCTCTGACCCAAAAACCAGTCCTTCTTTCCCGTACACTCGTAGCACGGGTGATTCGTGAATTAGTCTAATGTTTTTTCCCCTGGCAGTTTTTCCCACTTCATTTTCCAAGGGATTTTCAGCATCTCCTGTTTCCAATACTGTTCCGGTTATCGGGCCAAAACAGCCGAATATCCTGGCATCTCAAGGCGCTGCCTGCAATATAAGATCAAAAAGTACCATATCTCATCGTAATGTCACTATGATGAAAGCTGAATCTTTCACAAGAGTTCCAGAAATAAAGAAGTGCCTGTCCTTCTCCGGAAAATTTCCGTTAAAGGACAGGCATTCTTATATGGTCACATAATTTCTAATTCACTGCGGTTCGTTCGCTGCCAATATTCTTATCTCTCCCCGGCGCGGTACTTCGCCAACAGGCGGTTGATCCTTCCTGTCGGGTTTAAGAGATCGCTCAAGGATGCGTCGTGGTTTAAGTTGTCGATGATAAGAGCAATGTACTTACTCATGTCAACATTGATATAGTACGGTTTTGAGAGCAGCTCCGGTGTCTGGTAAACAAGGTTCGTCGTCAGGACGCGGTCGATGATGCCATTCTCGTAGTACTCATCAAATTTCTTTAATCCGCCTGTAAAGAGACCGAATGTCGTGCAGATGAAGACCTTTCTTGCCTTCATTCTCTTTAACTCTTTTGCGGTGTCGAGCATGCTCTCGCCGGAGGAGATCATATCGTCAACGATGATCACGTCCTTGCCCTCCACGCTTGCGCCGAGGAACTCATGGGCAACGATCGGGTTGCGGCCGTTGATGATCTTTGTGTAGTCACGTCTCTTGTAGAACATACCGAGATCCAGTCCGAGAACGTTTGCGAAGAAGACTGCGCGTCCCATACCGCCTTCATCCGGGCTGATGACCATCATGTGGTCACTGTCGATCTCAAGCTCCTTCTCGTTCTTTAACAGGTATTTGATAAACTGGTAGATCGGCTGTACCGTCTCAAAGCCCTTTAACGGGATCGCATTCTGGACGCGCGGATCATGCGCATCGAACGTAATGATGTTCTCAACGCCCATGTCAACGAGCTCGCGGAGCGCCATCGCGCAGTCTAAGGACTCACGACCGGTTCTCTTATGCTGGCGGCTCTCATAGAGGAACGGCATGATCACATTGATCCTTCTGCCCTTTCCGCCTACGGCTGCGATCACACGCTTTAAATCCTGATAGTGGTCATCCGGAGACATGTGGTTCTTTAAGCCGTTCATCGTGTATGTCATATTATAATTGCAGACATCTACCATAATATAGAGGTCATCACCGCGGACAGACTCTGTCAGCTCTCCCTTTGCCTCACCAGAGCCGAAACGCGGAGTCTTTGCGCCGATAATATAGGAATCTTTCTGGTATCCAGCAAAAGCGATCGTGGTCTTATGCTCGCTCTCTCTTTCTTTTCTCCACTCGACCAGCCAGGCATCTACCTTCTTACCCAGATCCTCACAGCTTTTCAGCGGAATCAGACCTAATGGTCCAACCGGTATTGTCTCAATCTGCTTTTCTTCGTACAGCATTCCTGTTCCTCCCTGTTTTTTCTACTCATTATTTGATATTTTTATCCGCTGCTCTCCGGTCAGCCTGTTCTTCACGGCATTTACCCGGTTCCCCATTTTTGCAGCGTACATACATTTCATTTATAACACCATCCACCCGCCCCGTCAACCGGATTTCCGGCCGTCTCCGACAGGATTTTCCTTTTTTCTCCGGCCATCCCGGCACGTTTTATTATCCTCTGCGCATAAATCCTCTGCGCACGAGACGGATGTCATCCCCGATCAGTGGTATGATCTTATACCGGCTCATGATCCTTGAGGTCACGCGCTCCGTGAACGCGTCCTGAAGCTCGCCAAGTGTCAGGTTTGTGGAGATGATCGTTCCCTTATTTCGATTTAGCCGCTCATTGACGCAGTAAAACATCTGGGATGCCGTGAATGTATTGATCAATTCTGTTCCGAGATCGTCGATGATCAGGAGGTCACAATCCAGAATATAGGATGCCCGGTCCTTCGCCTCATCGTCATCGCCTCCATTGAAACGGCTTCCTGCCAGAATGTCGAACATATCCGTTGCCGTGAGATAGACCACAGAAAAATATCTTCGGATCAGCTCCCGCGCGATGCAGTTGCTCAGAAATGTCTTTCCGCAGCCAGTATTTCCGGTAAACAGGATGCTTCCTTTCTCATTTTTGAATTTTTCCACATATTCCCTACATTCCCTGATCACCTTGGACATATAGTCGTAGACAGTCATCCCTGTCTTTTCGTCCACATGATCTCTGTCATAGTATGCCATGGAAAGTGTGTCGAAATTCTCCCGTTCCAGAACTTCGCGGATATTCGACTGGTCATACAGGATCTCAATCTCCATGTGCTTGAAGCAGTGGCATTTTTTTCCGTCCGCGTATCCCGTATCCTTACAGTCCGGGCAGACATACTGGAGTTCCAGGTAGTTTGCTGGGTATCCGTTCTGTTTTAAGTAGACCGCTTTCTGCTCTTTTAAAAATTCCGCGTCTTTTTTCAACTGATCCGCCGCCGCGCGATCACCGGCGAGGATCTTTCTCGCCGCCTGAGCCATAGTCGCCGCGATCTCATCGGACAGTGCCTCTACCTGTGGGACTTTCTCGTACACTTCCGCGATCCGCTTATCCTGCTCGCGCTTGTCCTGAAACTGTCTCTGATTGTAGACACGCATGATCGCGTCGTACTGGGAATTACTGAGTGCCATCCGCACTGCCTCCTTTTATCCTGCATTTTTTACGAGGTTCCATTCAGAGAACTTATTCCCCCGTACACAATAACTCTTACGGTCCATGCATCAATGTGCGGACCGGCTGGCCGTTATTTTCTGTTCTTTATGTCTTCCCAGACATAATCATCGTAATTGTAGGACCGCTGTTCAAAGTTGTTGAACCGGTTTGTCGATGTGTTCCGGGTCTGTCTCGATGCCGTGCCGGATTTCTTCGCCTGTTTCTCCTGACGGCGTTTATCTAAGGTCTCAACGTCCTGTAAGGTCCGCACGCCGTTTTCCTTCCAGCCTGTGAGGATCTTGTCGGCATATGGGAAGCTCGCCGCTCCCGTGGCTGTGAGCGTCCTGTTGCATGCCTCCGTGACGATCGCAGCGTCGAAGCCGAACTCCTTGAACCAGCGGCGCATAAACTCCTGCTCCGCGGTTCCGGCGTTCCGGCCCATGATGCCGAAGGCTTTCATGACAGCGGAGGTGTCTTTTGAGTATCTCGTGGAGTGCTCTCTCGCCTCGTCGCGGGTATGGATCCCGGCCTGATACCAGTTCAGCGCCACTTTTTCTATGTAACGGATGCTGGTGTGGCCGCCCTCAGCGCAGTATTCCGCCAGGTATTCCAGAAGCTCGCAGGACATGTGGAGAACGTCATAGAAATAGGCGAATTTCTCGCACTCGATGGCGCTGAACGTCTTTCCGAGGTACTGTTGGACCGCGTAGAGGAGAGCAGAGAATTCTTCATCTGCCGACAGACGCTTCATGCGGTCGTAGCTGTTGCCGGCGTCCGGGATATCCGGGGTTCCGGATTGCTGCTTCGCCATGCCGCGGTCGCTGCTCTGCGGCTGTTTTCCGTTGTCCGCCATAGTCTCTTCCGGCATTCTTCCCTCCACATCAGTATCCCCGTAATTTCTCCGTGATTCCGGTGCCATGTATCCGGTGTCTGTCATGTTTTCTCTCGTAACCGCAGATTCACTCACCACCGTTTCCTCTTTCTCCGGTGCAAGCACACCGGCGCGCTCCCAGTATGCCAGGGCACGGCGGACATCTGCCTCTGTGTGGTTCAAAGCGTCCGCGATATCCGGGATCTCCACGCTTTCCCCGGCGTGGCGCAGAAGATATAAGTACACCTTTACATATTCTCCGCTGGCTGTCCCCATGTATTCGTCAATAAATGTATTGGAAACGGCGGTCACTGCCGCATTTATGTTGTTTTTGTAGCCTAAACCCATTCTTTTTTCACCCTTTATGTTCACGTTCCATTTCAAATCTGCCTGATATATCCGCCTTCTGCCCTATCGGTCGTTCTCTCCATCGGCCACTTACGTCTCACATTTTCAGTTTTCCGGGCAGCACCGCACTTTCCGGCACACTCGTTATCTCTTCTCATCTTGAAATATCATAACATACCCCCACAAAAAATGAAATAGCCGGAATTATCCACTGTGCTGATTGTGGATAATGTGGATAACGTGGATAAATGCGTTACATAATTATCAATAAAACTCGAAAAATTCCCGATTTTCCTTATTTTTCCCTACTTTCCGGCATTTTCAAATTTACAGTTATGTAAATCAAAAAATCCACAGGGTATTCAACAGGATTCTGTTGAAAACTCTGTGGATAATGTGGATAACTTACTGTCCAAGGAGCTTTTCGCCCACTTTTACAATATCTCCGGCCCCCATAGTTATCAACAGGTCGCCGTTGACACAATTTTCAAGAAGGAATGTCTCGATCGCGTCGAAACTCGGGAAATAGTGGGTATCCGTCCCCAGCGCGGCAATCTTTTCCGCCAATGTCCCAGAGCTGATTCCCAGATTGTCCGTCTCTCGGGCTGCATAGATGTCCGCGAGAACCACATGGTCTGCTGCGGATAACGCCTTCGCGAAGTCCTCCATCAGTGCCTTGGTTCTCGTGTATGTATGCGGCTGGAAGACGCACCAGATCTCACGGTGCGGGTAATTTTTCGCCGCTGCCAGAGTCGCCGCAATCTCCTGCGGATGATGCGCGTAGTCATCAATGACGGTCACGCCGCCGATCATGCCTTTTTTCTCGAATCTGCGGTGTGTGCCCGTAAATCTTAAGAGTCCGTTCCTGATCCCCTCACCGCGGATTCCCAGCTCATGAGCCGCCGCGATGGACGCCAGGGAATTGTATACATTGTGAATTCCCGGAACGCCCAGAGTAATTGTATCAATTGCTTTCCCGTCTTCTAAGAGAGTGTACGTCGCGCAGGCATTCTCGTTGAAGGTCACATCCGCGGCGCTGTAGTGGCTCTTTGCCGGATCACTTCCGACGGTGATCACCTTGATCGGAAGTCCGTCACAGATCTCCTTATAGTCACGGATGTCACTGTTGATGATCAGGACGCCGTTTGCCGGTAGAAGCTCCGCAAATTTCCGGAAGGAATGGCGGATATCTTCAATATCCTTGAAGAAATCGAGATGGTCTGCTTCTATATTTAATATGATCTCCATGTTCGGGAAGAAGGAGAGGAAGCTGTTTGTATATTCACAGGCCTCTGTCACGAAGAGCTCCGGACCGCCGACACGGATGTTGCCGCCGATAGAGTCCAGCATTCCGCCGACAGAGATCGTCGGGTTCTTCTTCTCGTCCATAAGGATCTCCGTCAGCATGGAGGTCGTTGTTGTCTTTCCGTGGGTACCGGATACGGCGATGGATTTCTCATAGTTTTTCATGAGCTGTCCGAGAAGCTCTGCTCTGGAAAGGATCGGCAGATTCTTCGCCGCTGCCGCCGCGTACTCCGGGTTATCCGGGTGGACTGCCGCTGTATATACAACAGCGTCGATATCGTCAGTAATGTTCTCCGCCCGCTGCCCGTAGACGACCTTTGCGCCGTGGGCGGTGAGCTTATCGGTGAGCTCGGATTCATGGGCATCGGAGCCGCTTACTGTGAATCCTCTCTCCAGCAGGATCTCAGCCAGTCCGCTCATGCTGATTCCGCCGATTCCGATAAAGTGAATGTGTTCTGGTTTATTAAAATCGATATGATACATCGTTGTCTCCTTTCGGATGTTTGATCTCTATTTTAAATGTTTTACACTGTATACATTTAAGCACGTATAAAATATGTGTTTAAATATACACAGTCTTTTACACATGATATCACAAAAATTAAAGAAAATCTATCCTCGAGGAAAAATTAACATGAGGCGAAATTCACGCAGATCTTTTCTTTTCTGTGCAGCACTTTCTATATAAAAAGGGCGTGTGAAAAAATGAGAAATCATTTGGCCCTTCTTTTTTATAGGCTATGTTTTTTCACAGCCCCTCGCGCGGTCACTTGCGACAATCTACATCTTCGCGCGAGTGCGCATCTTTGGCACGTTAGTACCTTTTTATGGAACAGGGAATTTCTCGAAATTTCCTGTTCCATAAAAAATCCCGCATCTACTGGATTTTTCATCCAACAGATACGGGATCACTAATTTTACGCTGCAGCTTTTCCAAAAATCACATGCTGATACCGGATCAGAACGGATAACAGGATCTGACCAAGAAGGCCGATAGCCAGGATCTCTCCGATTCCGACTGTGATCGTGGAAAACCAGATCATGTCCTCAGAACCGTATGCGAAGCGGAGCACCCACGGAACAATGATCATGTTCGCGAGGATCGGCGGAACAGATACCAGATAGCGGTTTTTCCGGAGCAGGTAAGAACCTACCGCACCGATCAGGGTCGCAATACTTCCAAAGATCACATCGAGAGCCGCCGCGCCGCCAAGGAAGTTGGCCAGCAGGCATCCGATAAAGAGTCCCGGAATTGCCGCCGGGGTAAAGTACGGAAGTACGCAGAGAAGCTCAGAGATCCGAAACTGGATCGGTCCAAAGCTGATTGGCAGGAACACCATCGTCAGCACCACATAGATCGCCGCGATAGCCGCCCCGTATACAAGTGTTAGTACCGGGCTGTTTGTTGCGTTGTTTTTCATATTCAGTTTCTCCTTTAGTTTTGTTTTACGAGTGGAAGGTCACGAACACTCGATTCATTTTCGCGCAGCAATGAGTCAGGCGGACATGCTCGCATGTATATCTGACGAATGCTGCGGAAGGCATATACTACAAGTATATGACCTTACGCCGGGAATCGGCGAAAGCCCTTTAAGACCTTGGTTTTTGCGGGCTTAGCAACGTTTGAAAGTATATCACTGCCTTTCTAAGATTTCAAGTTAAAAATTCAATTTTTCCAGAAGATAAATGGGTACGGTCTCTATTTTTCCTTCCTGCCCCCCTAACGTATCACCTTTCAAATACAATAAACAATCAGCTTTTCCCGATTCCAATACTTTTTTTGCCGTATTTCCAATGTGTTTTCCAGTTTTCACTTCTATTGCATATCTCCGGGAGGACTTCAGACCTTGTACCACAAAATCTACTTCTCCACCCTTAAAAGTCGCAAATGCTGGCATTTCAAAGGCAATTTCTTCTGGAAAATCCTGCCGCTTCTTCAAATTAATATATACAAAGTTTTCACTCAGCATGCCTGCAATTTCTGTTTGTGCAGCCCCAACTCGCGCCATATAATAACTTGCTAATCCCAGATCCATAAAATAACATCTGCATCCTGGTTTAAAATTTAGAATGTCCATTTCTATAATTTTCCCACAAAATCCAATTACGCCGCAAAAACGTAACCAACTAATTGCCCGGTTGCAGACTGCCTTACTAATATTGCTGGAATAGTCTCTTGTTACCAATTTTTGAAGTTCTTCACTGATACTATCTTCTTCAAGTCCCTTTTTTTCTCTGCCAAGTATCCTGCAAATTGAAAGAAAAATATCCGTAAATACCTGGGTGTCAAGAACATCTGTAAAATAACGAATTGATTCATTCATAAAGGTATCAATGATTCTAATCAATTCACTCCGTGCTCGCTCTATACTTTTCGAATTTAAGTATTCACGAACAACAGATGGATAACCACCAATTTGACAATATATATCATACCATGATTTTAATTCTGCCCCTGTCACTGAATCCAGTTTTTTTCCAAGCAGCTTATATTTTTCAAATAGATCCGTATCCGCTGCTTCCAGAAATTCTTCATATGATAAGGTATAGATTTGAATACTTGTAACATCCCCACTTGAATACCGAAATTCCGGTTCATAGATTCTTCCAAGATAGCTGCCTGTAACAATAAAGCGGCACCGAAACTGTCGTGTGAATTCACGAATTCGGTTATAAATTTCTGCTGACTCTTGAATTTCATCTATGATAATAACGGTGTCCTCTGTGTCTGAAAAATTTTCATCAAACAGACGAAATGCATCATGTAGCGGAGCTTGAGGGCGCGGTCCCTCTCCCGGCTGCCAATCGCATGCCTTTTGATAACAGGAAAGGAACTGTTCTCCGCTCAGTTCAAATAAGTTTATATACACTTTATGACTAAAATTTTCATCTGCAAATTTGTTAATGATATACGTCTTTCCTACCTGCCTCGCACCATTAACCTCTAGTGTCGTATGACAATTGTCATTTTTCCATTTGAGTAATGTCTGGTAAACATGCCTTTTAATATCCATACATTCACTTCCTATTTTAATTTTATTGGCTTTCCCTTCTTCAGCTGCTTTCATATTTAACAGGTTATATTTTTTTGTACTCAACAGGAGTATAATTTCCTATTACCACTGCTGCATTGAGTGCTGCCAATTTTACAAGAGCGGATACTGACAATTTTTTATCTTCCCAAAACAATTCCATAGGAATATAAAATTCCGGGAAAAATTCTCTTGAATTTGAATGCCAATAGCCATATTTTCTCGCAAACACAGGAGCTGCCTCATATTCCAAGTTAAATGCATTTCTATGAGTCTCATCTCCGCCTGATCTTCCCCGCGTCAAAGAAAGCACAAATGCACAAATCCAAACAGCAGCAAACTCTTCTTCCTTTTCACAAGAACATAACAAGGCAGCCGTTCTAATTGTTCCTTTGCTCCACCCTGCTTCAATTTCCATTCGTCCTGAAGTTAGGGCCGCTACATCAGATTCAATAGATTCCTTCTCTCTTTCTTTTTCAATCCAGTTGAAGCTGTAACACGGTCCAAATCGCGGTTTAGAAATTTCTGTTTTAAACAGTACTTTTGAGCTGATAAAACAGGAAATTTACACATTTCCCATTTCCAGACTTTATAAATGTCTTCCCATTTCATTGTATCATTTTTATTCATACTATCTCTCTAAATCTTACACTATCTCTTATTCATTATCCATATAAAATTGCTGTTCATTCCAATGCGTGAAAAAATACGGATGATCTTCCTCTAAATTACTATTGGAATATAAAAAAGTAATAATATCTTCATCATCAAACATGTCAAAAACCCAGTCCTCTGAATAGCCCAAATTTTTACTATCTGTTGCTACCCGTTCATCGCTGACTTCCATAAACGCCATTGCTTCCTCATTACATAAATAAATAATGAGTTCTTCCATAACTGTATGTGCTTTAACCATTCTCCCAATACTTAAACTTCTGCGCAAATGAACAAGTGTACATTTCATTTGATAAAGAAAATCATACGTATATCTCATCAGAAACTGTGCAGGAAGATCCATCTTAATAAACGATGTGTTTAATTGACCAATATGAGAACCCACAGGCATAGATGCAAGATCTGATAGATCCTGTTCAATATAATCAAGCAGGACATCACTGCCTACGGCAAAAGACACAGCTGCTTTAACTCCATAGTTATCTGCTAAAAACTGTGACCATGCTTCATGTCCCTTGTATTCTTCAATCAAATTTTTCCCCGGCTCACTGCCTGCATTGTCAGGAAAACTGCGCCAGTTTAGAGCCTTACAAATTCCTTTACATTTATCTTTTCGAATAGAGCCTCCTGATTCATAGCGGCACCAGGTTTTTACACCTACGCCCGCTCGCGAAGCCGCTTCTTCAATTGTGAGTCTAAGTTCATTGCGCCTGACTTTTATTTTTTTTCCAAGATCCTCATTGCTTAATATTGTTTTAGGAGCCATATTCACTTTCCTCCTTGGCATTTATTGACATGTTATTATATAGTCATTATGTCATTATGTATTATAATTGTCAAGTTAAAATTCTCCTCAACTATAAAAGACCTTCATTCCCAATTGACATTTCCCTACTAATCTGCTATGCTGAATAATATTGGTTAGTTATAGCTAATTGAAAGGAGTTTTACTTTGACTTATCTATGGATCAATCCAGTATCGGAGAGGATGATCTCGGTGGAGGCACTGGAGAGGATGCTGGAAAAGCATGCCCTGACGCGGGTGGTCTGTCGGGAAAGCTGGGGCGAGATCGTGCTTCGGAAGTACCGGGAGCTTTTGGAACATGCAGATGGAACTTTTGCGGACGCGAGATGTCCGGCAGCGGTATCTCTGGTACATTCCCTGCAGCCTGAGATCCAGATCGCGGATATTGAGCCGATTCTGATCCACTGTGCGAGAGAACTGGCAGAACGTCCGGATCTCGCGGACGGTGAAAAGATCATCACAACTCCATGCCGGATCTTAGCCGACATGGGAAATAAGTTGGAATTAAAAGACACACATTTCGTACCATGGAACCGCTTTCTCGCTGCACTTGGCGAGCCAATGGAACCCGCGCCGGACGCAAGTCCGATCCCACCAGGATTCTTTAAGGATCTGCCGTTTTCCGTTGTCAGCCGATCCGGCCGTCCGGCTATTGAGTCCTATGTGACCGGAAATGACTGGAAAAACGCAAAACTGATCGAGCTTTTATACTGTGTCCAGGGCTGCCACAGAGGAGATGGAGTGCGATGAATCAGAAATTTAAAAAATATTTCCCACCGCTCATCGGTATCCTGGCGGTCTTCGCCGTCTGGTATATCGTCTGCCGCGCGGGCATCTTAAGTTCCTATGTGCTCCCGTCCCCGGGGCGGGTCTTCCAGAGCTTCTGCAAAATGCTGCAAAGCGGTGAACTCTTCCGTGACTTAAGGATCAGCTTCCTGCGCGTCGGAAAAGGCTTTGTAATTGCCTTTATCCTGGCATTTGCCTTCGGCATGCTGCGGGCGATGATTCCGGCCTCCGCAGGTTACTATGAGTACCTGGTGCAGTTCTTCAAGAACGTACCGCCGCTCAGCATGATTCCGCTACTTATTTTATGGTGCGGAATCGGCGAAACTACAAAGACGGTCATCATCGTTCTGGCCTCCTTTTTCCCAATGTATTTAAACATCGTCAAGGGATTTACGGGCTGTGACCGGAAGCTTCTGGAGGTTGGAACCATGTTTGGCTACACAGAACGCCAAAAATTTTTCCGCATCATGCTGCCCTACGCCATGGCGGACATTCTCGTAGGAATGCGCATCGGTCTGGGCTACAGCTGGCGCGCTATCATCGGTGCGGAGATGGTCGCAGCGTCCACCGGTCTGGGGCACATGATCCTGTTTGCCCAGCAGATGTCCCGGACCGACAAGGTCATCGTCGGCATCTTCGCCATCGGCATCGCAGGTTATCTGACAGACCGGATCTTCGGTCTTCTCATCAGCATCTTTCTGAAAGGAGCCGGTGAAAATGGCTGGAATTAGATTAAAAGACATTCATAAAACATATCAGGTTGACGGCCGGACGTTTCCTGTCTTAAACGGCGTCGATCTCGAGATCCCGGAAGGAAAGATCACCGTGATCTTAGGTCAGAGCGGCTGCGGAAAAACGACTCTGCTGCGGCTCACCGGCGGTCTGGAATCCGCCGACAGCGGTGAGGTTCTCTGGGACGGCGCCCACAAGACCGCCTTTGTGTTCCAGGAACCGCGGCTCATGCCATGGCTCAATGTCTGGAACAATATTATTTTCGGTTTGAAGAAAAATCAGGTCGATCAGGAGAAGATCCAGGACATCGTCTCCACGGTGAACCTGTCCGGCTTTGAAAAGGCATACCCATCACAGCTTTCCGGCGGCATGCAACAGCGCGCGGCTATCGCGCGGGCACTGGCATATGAACCGACCTTCATCCTGATGGATGAACCATTTGCGGCTCTCGACTATTTCACGAGGGAACAGATGCAGAGGGAACTTCTCCGCGTTCAGCAGAAGGAACATTCCAGCATCATGTTCGTGACCCACAGCATCGACGAAGCACTGATCCTCGGTGACCAGATCGTGATGATCGAAAAAGGGCTTGTGAAGCATGTTTATCCGGTGAAAACGCCATCCGGGGAAAGAAATCTGCTGAATGAGGAGTTTATTGCACTCAAGAGGGATATCATTGAGAATCTGAATTTTATAAATTAAATATATTTTATGTGTAATTCGAGATATTCTGATTTTTATGATATTATTCTTACGCTATTTCCAGCAGATATAACATTCAAAGCATAAACATAATGTTATGAGCTGTCCCACAAAAAATTTTAATAGATGGTTTCCTTATTTAAAGGATTCCTATCATTTCGTTAAGTTCGGATATCTGCCTATTAACTTAGGCGTATCATACACTTATTTTTTCAACTTACATGAGGAGGACAAAACAAAATGAAAAAACTGATCGCATTAGGACTCGCGGCATGCATGACATTTTCCCTTGCAGGCTGCTCCGGATCTGCAGGCAAAGAGACTGCGGCTGCTTCTGCTGCCGAGACAACCGCTGAGACTTCCGCTGAGGCTGAAACTTCTGCCGAGGCTACAGCTGACGCTGAGACATCCATCGATAAACTCACAGTTACCTATGTAACATCTCCGTTAAATGTACCGACCATCATCGAAAAGGACCAGGGAATCTTCGAAAAAAAGCTCGGCGTTCCGGTTGAGTACGCAGAGCTTACTTCCGGCGCTGACCAGACACAGGCTCTGGCTTCCGGCGACGTTCAGGTTCTCTACGCAGTAGGTGCAACATCCGTGATCCTGTCCGCAGCAAACGGTGCTGACATCAAGGTATTAAACATGTACAGCCGTTCCCCGAAGGCATTCTGCATGTACTCCAAGGATGAGACTCTGACAACTCCGGAGAGTTTAAAAGGCAAGACGATTGCAGGACCAACCGGTACCAACCTTCATGAACTCCTTGTCTCCTACCTTGCTCAGGCAGGCATGACTCTTGACGATGTAAACTATGTAAACATGACCATCCCGGACGCAAAGGCAGGTCTTGATGGCGGCAGCGTTGACGTTGCCCTGCTCGCAGGCGCAACTGCTTACAACGCAGAACAGCAGGGCTACCACCTTGTTGCAGACGGCGAGGGCCTGATCAGCGCACTGATCGCAGTTGCAACGACCCAGAAGTTCTACGACGAGCATCCGGATGTCATTAAAAAATTAAACGCTGCACAGGAAGAGATCTCATCCTACATGGCTGATAACCAGGAGGCAACCATGGAGACTATTGCCGCAGCACTTGACCTTGATGTTGACGCGGTAAAGGAAATGTACGGTTTCTATGACTTCTCCACAGAGATCACAGACGCCGACAAAGAAGGTTTCCAGAAGACAGCCGATTTCATGTATGAATCCGGCATGATTGAGAATGAGCTTGATGTGAACACACTGTTCATTCAGTAATTTCGATACTCAGAAACTTTTCGCACTGACATTTTTCGGTGGAGCAAAAGAGATCCAACGCATTCTATGCCTGGATCTCTTTTTTATTTCAAATTGCATTTTGAGTTATTACATAATCATCTCTATTATTTATTGAGGCTGCAAGCAACTCTGTCAGCATATATCCGAAATCAATAAACTCTCTTTCTCACAGAAATACTTTCTATTACTGCGATTTTACGGTATACTAATCCATGTGCGCATTCCGCCATGCCCGTCGGATACCCCAATTTTCCGAACCGCGGCACAGAATTTACGGATGCTGCACTGCAAAAGCCTGTCACGAAGCCCATTCTCAATGGTTTTTCACTTGTAATTTTATCTTTAGAAAGGACACGTACATGACAAATTCCCACCCCATCACAAGACTCCAGAAATTCCGCCTTCTGTCCCTGATCCCACTCTATTTCATGATCGTGGGACTGTTTTTACAGCCCATCACGGAAATTCTTCCGGGACTCTGGACATTGATCAAGGAGCCGGACTTCCTGATCACGGACTACTTCCTGGTCGGCGGCATCGGAACTTCCTTTATCAACGCCGGACTGCTGATGCTTTTATGTATCTGGACCATCTATTTCCTTGATATGGAGATGGACGGACATACGATCACATCCAGCTGCCTGATGTTCGGCTTCTCCCTGTTCGGAAAGAACCTCTTAAATATCTGGGCGATCCTGTTTGGTGTGTACCTCTACTCCCACTACCATAAAACACACCTGTCCCGTTACGTTTACATCGGTTTTTACGGCACCAGCCTGTCCCCGATCATCACGCAGATCATGTACATTTCGCATCTTCCTTATGCGATCCGCCTCATCACAAGTCTCGCGGTGGGACTCATGATCGGCTTCGTACTGCCGCCGTTATCCACCCATGTTCATTATTCCCACAAAGGTTACTCCCTCTATAATGTGGGTTTTTCCGCCGGGATCATCGCCACCGTCGTGGTCTCCGTCTTGAAATCCTTCGGCATCACCACCGAGTCCCGCCTGATTTGGTCCGAGGGCAATAACCAGCTGCTGTTTGCGATCCTCTGCGGGCTGTTTGCCGCCATGATCATTGCGGCATTCCTCTTCGGCGGAAAGGAAGTCGGTGAATCCTACAGAAAGATCTTATCCTGCTCCGGAATCGGCGGAACCGATTATCTCCGGGATAACGGTGGCGCGGCAACGATCCTCAATATGGCAGTCAACGGTTTATTTGCAACGATCTTTATTCTCGGCGTCGGCGGCGAGTTAAACGGACCGACTATCGGCGGAATCTTCACGATCGTAGGATTTTCCGCCACTGGAAAACATATCCGGAACATCGCCCCGATCATGTTTGGCGTCCTCTTCGCGAGCTTCACAAAACGCTGGACCATTAACTCCCCGTCACCGATGCTGGCACTTTTATTCTCAACGACACTGGCGCCGATTGCGGGGGAATTCGGAGTTCTCATGGGACTTCTCGCCGGATTCCTGCACTCTTCCGTCGCCTTGAATGTCGGAATTGTATATGGTGGCATGAATTTATATAATAATGGATTTGCAGGTGGAATTGTAGCAATTTTCATGGTTCCGGTGATCCACTCAATCCGTGACCGGCGAGCGAGAGCGAAAGGGGAGATTTCGCTGTAATGCATGTGGCATCTGAAAAAGGAAATATGAATCATAAAAAGGATTATCCCGCTGCCGTAAAGCTGCTTTCCTGGCTCCCGGCGCTTTGTGTCGCCGTCACCATTTTCTGGTTCTCCGCCCAGCCGGCGGCGGAGTCCACAGAGATGAGCGACACCGTGAGCCGTCTGATCCTTATGATCGGCACAAAGCTCGGTTTTTTCCACGGGAATCCGGCACAGTATGCTGAACTCATCGAACTCATGAGTTTCCCCGTCCGGAAAACCGCCCATATGACCGAATATCTTGTATTTTACTGCACCGTCCGGTTTGGACTCCGCTTTACGTACCGAACCTCCAACGTGAAACACCGTCTTCTCGCGGCTCTCGCCATCGTCTTCCTCTACGCCTGCACCGACGAATTCCATCAGCTCTTTGTCCCGGGCCGCGCAGGGCGGTTTACAGACGTGCTGATCGACTGTTTTGGGTGCGCAGTCGTAACGCTTATTTGTACAATAAAAAAGTCTTCTTCCCAGCGATGACCATTTTGCTGACGTCAGCAAAATGGTCATCTGTTTTAATTTCATTATTTTCTCATCGCATAAAAGCAGGAGTCCCACATTTCAGAGACTCCCGCACCCAACATTCTTATTTCATTTTCATTCGCTTCTCTACATCTGCAAGCAACGGCATCGATGGAATTCCACCGAAATTTTCTACACATAGTGATGCCGCTGCATTTGCAAATCGGGCATATTCTGCCGCCATATCTAATGTAATTTTTTCGATGGATTCATTTGACTGGCTGAGTTTATAAAGAAATGTTCCCCAAAATGCATCTCCGGCTCCGGTCGTATCTACCACATTGCTTTCAAATCCGGGAACTCTCTTTCCTCCTTTTGCATTCGCTATATATGAGCCGTCTTTTCCAAGGGTAACTGCTACAAGTTTTACTCCCTTCTCCAGCAGCACTTTTGCAGCCTGTTCCGGTTCCTTCTCATCTGTTAGAAGTTCTGTTTCCTCATCTGAAATTTTCATTATATCCACAAATGGAATCAAACTTTTCATCTCGCGTTTTGCTGTTTCCACATTCTCCCACAACGTTGCTCTGTAGTTCGGATCATAAGAGATGACTGCGCCTGCTGACTTGGCTGCCTTTATTGCTGCAAACGTAGTGCTGCGTGCCGGTTCCGACGTCAAAGACAGAGAACCAACATGGAATATCTTCGTGTTCCCAAGAATTTTCATATCCAGTTCTTTCTCTGTGATCTGCGTATCTGCCCCTGGCTTTCTCGCAAATGAGAAGGTACGTTCTCCTTCCGGTGACAGATCCACGAACGCGAGCGTTGTAAAATATCTTTCGTCCAGAATAAAGCCTCTCGTATCGATCTGTTCCTTCTCTAAAATCTCCTTTAAAAACCGTCCATGCATATCCATTCCAGCTTTTCCCAGAAATGCGGTTTTGGCCCCAAAACGAGCCGCTGATGTCAACGCATTCGCCGGCGCTCCACCTGGATTCTGTGCAAATAGTTTCTGCCCGTTTCTGCTGATTCCCTGATACGTAAAATCAATTAGGATTTCACCCAATGCTGTTATATCGTACATGCCTTCTCCTCCATAAATTTTACTCTCTCTAGAGCTGTTCCGGACAAGTAGCCATTTCCGCCGAGAATAAGCCTCTCAATTACCGGATGTCTCTGGACAGAAAGTTCCGGTAAATCATGAAATTTATAAATCTCAATTACCGTCTCACTGGCAGCAACCATACAGCAGAGAATCGTATGTCCGTCCACATAATTTACAACCGGATCAAAACACGCGGTGAATCCCAGATTCTCATAAAATTGAATTGCAGCAGACAGGTCTGAAACCTGTAGTCCCACATGTTCAAGACCACAGATCGGCGTCCTGTTCGGCGGAATCTTTTTGTGCAGCTTCTGGCTGACCTCTATCGTAAATCCATATCCCGATATAATGTTGAAATAATTCATTCCTGTTCCATATACTTTTCCACTATACCGCGGTCCTCCGTTTTCTCCGAGCTGCAGATTTAATCCCCGGCTTTCGCAATATGCAATCGCCGCCTCGATATCATGTGTCTCCAACGCAATATGTCGGAATCCCAGACACATATCATCCGGCCCATATTTGTCTGCGAGATGTTCCCTGTCTTCTCTTAAAACCAACCGGAAATTTCCATTACGCAGACAAATCATCCCTTTATGTTCTTCTTCCACAAAAAACAAATTTTCACAAAGCCATCTTTTCGCACCGGGCACATCTTCTACCAGAAGCTGCACTCCCCAAATGTACCTGTCGCCCATCCACTTTCACCTCTATACTCTCTGTCAGCCTGTCTTCTCTGTTATTTTTCTGTTTCAGCCGTCATAGCGGATACTTCCGTCTTCATTTCTGCGGAAATGGCACATAAAGTGATCCCACGTAAGCTGCGCCATTTCTGCTGTGTAGGTATGCGGGCAGCTTCGAATGACTGTAAAGCACACCATCGGAGCATGATTTTGATCATACATTACCAATGTATGATATTTTCCATTATCGTACCAATTCTCAAACCTCGGTTCTACTCCGTTGCTGTGGCAGTAATTTTCAAGTGTTGCTCTCGCAATTGTGCCCGGATCCAGCGATACGGAAGCGATGTCATATTCTCCAAGCATAAACCATACCGGTCTCTGTGCGCAGCCTTCCAATGGCCGTACCTGTGGATCCCAACCGTCCATTGCTCCGGTTGGTGCAAAAGCTGCAAACCGTTCCGGGATCCTCCGCGCCAGTTCCTGCGTCATATGTGAACCGTTAGAATGTCCTGTCACATAGATCCTGGATGGATCAATCGAATATGTCTCCTCCATGTAATCCAGCATTTTCTCAAAATAAGGCACCTCATCATGAAGCGGAACTCCCATTGATTCCAACGCCCAGTGCGGAACCGGAAATTTTGCCAGTCCGTCATTATAAGGATATGCCGACGCAAAGCATACAAAGAAATCTCTCTCTTCCGCAAGGCGATACCAGTCACTGGTACGTTCAAAATATTCTGCATTGCAGGACATGCCGTGAATCGCCACAACGAGAGGATACTTTTTTCCATCTCCAGATCGATATCCGGACGGAACATAGATATCCCAATATCTTGGCAGACCTTCTACGATTTGTTCTACTCGTACAACCCCAATCTCCTCCTGCGTTCTCATAGGCCTTAAACAGTTATTTCCAAAACTGCCCCAGCGTGAAAACCGCAGGACAAATTTTATCATTTCTTCATTAAGTGTTTCCCGTGATACCTCACTCACACTCTCGGAATTTCCAAGCCATGCCTGTGCAACAGGCTGTGCATTAACATAATACTGTCCGCGCTCCGGCTGCTCCAGATAAACTTCTCCATATGCATTTGCCAGACCTTCTTCTTTAGCCCGAAGAATCGTCTTCATATATTCGAATGTTTCCTCTGCTTTTCCACTTCGGTCAATCAGAAATCCAGGAATCGCAACATCTGTTTTCTTTAATGTCAAATCTCCATCTGAAGGAAGTTTTCCAAGTATCTCCAGCAATTCAGGATCTACCGCACAGTTTCCATCAGCCGCAAATGCTGCAAACGTCGCACTGTACGTCAGTGCAAATGCCGCGGCAATTTCCGCACCAGCGCCAAATCCCATAACATACATATAGGATTCACAGATATCGACTGTCAGCCGCTGCACAAACTCTAATGTGATGATCTCCCACGCATAATCAAATTCTTTATCAATCTGTTCTCTGTCCCATTGGCTGCTTTCAAATACTACCAAAGCTGTATGATATTTTTCCGCCAGCGCGATCCAGTTATCAGAATGAATAAATGCTTCCGCGTTCGTCCCATTTTCCGGGAATACAAAAATCCCCGCACCCTTTGAGATCATTCCATCCGGCACATAGATTGCATATTTCCTCTCCTGGCCATTTATCACGATCGTTTTTTCTGTAATTCCAAGATTACACTGATAATACGGGCTGCTATGATTTAATTTATCTTCCGGGATCGGCGGAAACAATTCTCTGTGTCTGTTCCGTTTCGGCGGGTGATATTCTGTTCCTCTTGGCGCCCGTGGCATTAAGATCGATCGGTTATTTTCCGGGCTAAAATGAAAGCTCTCATATTTTCCCATAATCTTTACCTCTTCCTGCATTGCAGCAGTCATTATCCATGATATTGAATACTTCCGTCAGCCTCTCTTGTAAAATGGCATAAGAATGTATCCCAGGTAAGCTGTGCCATCTCTCCGGTATAGGTATGCGGGCAGCCTTTCATGATCGTATATCGGATCATAGGAACATGATCCTTATCATACATCACCAACGTATGATAAATTCCATTATCATACCAGTTTTCAAATTGCGGCGTCATATGGTTTGCACGGCAGTATGCTTTCAAAGTCTCTCGGGCAATACTTCCTTCCTCCACTGACGGAGAAGCCATATCATACTCGCCCATCATAAACGCAATTGGGCATTTCATATGATCATCGATCGGTTCGATTGCGTCCGCCGACTTGCCGCCCAGTGCACCCGTCGGCCCAAATGCCGCAAATCGTTCCGGCATTGTCCTTGAAAGCCTCTGTGTCATCCGGCCGCCATTAGAATGTCCGACCGCATAAATCCGTTTCTTATCGATCGGATACTTTTCTTCCATATCATCCAGCATTACCTTGAAATATTCGGATTCGTCCACACCTTCCTGATCGATCGGCCAAACACACCAGCCTGGAAGTGGAAATCTGCTTCTCCCTACATTTCTCGGATACGCGGCTGGATAAACTACAAAAAATCCACGTTCCTCGGCAAGCCGGTGCCAGTCACTTGTCTGTTCAAAATATTCCGGGCTGCAGGAAAATCCATGAATTGCTACAACAAGCGGATATTCCTTTTTGTCATCCGGCCTATAGCAGGAAGGTACATAGATATCCCAGTACCTTGGCAGTCCTGCGATTTCTTTCTCTACTCTTATTACTCCGATTTCCTCCCAGCTTCTCTTCGGCCGCAGATGGTTATTTCCAGATCCGCCCCACAGGGAAAAACGAAGGACAAACCGAAGCATTGCTTCATTTATTTCATTCTGGTCAAATTTCTTTGTACTATTTTCATCCGCAAGCCATACCTGCGAAATCGGCTGCTCGTTCACATAATAAGCTCCGCGTCTCGGCTGCTCCAGATATACGCTTCCATACTGATTGATCAGATTTTCTTCTTTCACGCGGTTGATCTCTTTTATATACTCGAATACAGCTTCAGCATTTCCCTTCTTATCAATGAGAAATCCCGGCATTGCAATTTCTGTTTTCTTCCATGTATCAATTCCATCGGACGGTAATTTTCTCAACACATTAAGGAGTTCTGGATCCACGCTGCAGTCTCCGCATACCGCAAATGCCGGAAATGTCGCACTATATGTAAGCGCAAACGCGGCAGCTATACCAGCGGCGTCCCCCAAACCGATCGGATAGAAAAACGACTCACAGATATCGACCGTTGGTCTCTTACTGAATTCGTGATAAACAGTCGTCCATGCATAGTCAAATTCTCTTTCAATCTGTTCTTTTTCCCACTTCGGGCTCTCCAGGATCAGCAGCGAGACAAGATATTTATCTGCTAGTTGTTTCCAGTTTCCTGTCTTTATAAATTCTTCTGCTGTAACACCACTTTCCGCAAAAATCACTGCACAGGCACCTTTTGACCAAAGATTCTGCGGTGCATAAAGTCCATACGGCCGTTTTGCGCCTTCCAGTTCTATCTCCTTCTTGAAAAATCCGGAATTCAACAGGCTATATGGAGCTCTTCCCTTCAGTACTTCCTCCGGAATCGGTTCAAACGGGTTTACAAGCCTGCTGCTGTCCACATGATACTCTGTTCCTTTTGGAATTCTAGGCATCAGCATCGAACGGTTATTAAGCGGACTGAAATGAAAGCTCTGATATTTTTCCATGATGACCTCCCTGTTTATCTCAACTCACAACTTTTAAAGAGAATTGATCTCACGTACTCTGCAGCAGGATACAAAATGTCCTGGTTTGATCTCCTCAAGTTTCTGTGGCTTTCTGCAGTTTTCTGTCGCATAAACGCAGCGATCTGCAAACCGGCAGCCCGGCGGCGGATCGATCGGTGATGTGATCTCTCCCTTTAATACGATTCTTTCCTTTGGATGCAGAATATCTGTTGTCGGAATTGCGGACAAAAGAGCTTTTGTATACGGGTGAAACGGCTCCGAAAACAATTCTTTCGTCGGACTTGTCTCTACCAGCTGCCCCAGATACATAACAGAAATATTATGTGAAATATGGCGTACTACAGACATATTATGCGTAATAAACATATACGCAAGTCCATGTTCTTCCTGCAGATCCATCAAAAGATTCAAAATTTGTGCCTGAATGGAAACATCCAGTGCAGATACCGGCTCATCACATACGATGAACTTTGGATCCAGAGCCAGCGCTCTCGCAATTCCTACTCTCTGTCTTCTTCCGCCATCCAGTTCGTGCGGGTAGCTCATCTTGATTCGTCTCGCAATACCCACCATATCCATCAGACGTTCTGTCTCTGCGTCTACATTCTGCTTGTCGCATTTTCCACTAATTAAGAGCGGTTCCTTAATCGTATCCTCGACTGTCATTCGAGGATTCAGGGATGAATACGGATCCTGGAAAATGATCTGAACATCACTTCTCAATTTTTTCAGTTCCTGCGGTGTCGGATTTGTAATATCTTTTCCATTAAAATGAACAGATCCCCCCGTACTCTTCTGAAGATGGATGATCGTTCTTCCAAGAGTTGACTTTCCACAGCCGGATTCTCCTACAACACCCATTGTCTCTCCAGCATCAATATTCATCGTTACGTCGTCTACCGCATGAACAGCACCTTTGGGACCATAGAAATATTTTTTTAAGTTTTTTACCTCTACAAGTGCCATACTAATCCTCCTTTTCTGCTGCTTCACAATATGGGCAGCTGCAGAAATGCCCCGGTCTTACTTCTGTCAGCGGGAATTTTATCGTTCTGCATTTATCCGTCGCATGCGGACATCTCGGATTAAAACAGCATCCTGTCGGAAGATCTGTCGGATCCGGTGGGAGTCCTTCAATATTGGCAAGTCTCCGCGTATCTACAGAAAGATCCGGAATGGCTCCGAAAAGACCAATGGTGTATGGATGCTGCGGGTGAAGAAATATCTCCTCTTTTGAACCATATTCCAAAACTTCACCGGCATAGATCACTGCCACATTGTCGCACATTCTTCCAACAACACCGAGATCATGAGTGATCAGGATCATGGCTGTATTGTATTTCTTCTTCAGGTCATCCATCATGTCGAGAACCTGAGCCTGAATCGTTACATCCAACGCGGTCGTCGGCTCATCGGCCAGAAGAAGGTGCGGGTTACAAGCAAGCGCCATTGCAATGACCACACGCTGCTTCATTCCGCCGGAGAACTGATGTGGGTATTCTCCATAACGTTCTCTCGGAATACCAACCATAGCAAGCATATCTTCGGCCATCTCTCTTGCGGTTTTATCTTCTCTTGTCTGATGTTTTCGAATTACTTCCGCAATCTGCTCTCCAACCTTCATGATCGGGTTTAACGCTGTCATCGGATCCTGAAATACCATCGTAACCTGCCCGCCGCGGACCTTTCTCATTGCTGCCTCGCTGAGAGATAAAAGATCCGCACCATCCAGAATGACTTTTCCGCTCTTGACCTTCGCCTGAGCATCCGGAAGAACACGAAGAATCGTTTTCGCAATGGTTGTCTTTCCTGCGCCGGTCTCGCCCACAAGTCCTAATGTTTTTCCTCTTTCCAATTCGAAGGAAACATTGTTGACTGCATGTACAACTTTTCCACCTGTACGATACTCAACAACGAGATCCTCCACCTTTAAAAATTTTTCGCTCATAACATGTCCCCCTCTTTAGTCCTTTAACTTCGGATCAAGTGCATCGCGCAGTCCATCACCAAACATGTTCAGGCAGAGAACTGAAATTGCGATAAATAATCCAGGGAAAATCAGCATGTACGGATAATCACGAAGGAATCCTCTTGCGCCTGCCAGCATTGCTCCCCATTCAGGAGTCGGCGGCTGTACGCCAAGACCTATGTAACTCAAAGCTGCCAGTTCCAGGATCGCTTTTGCAACGCCCATTGTCGCAGAGACAATCAACGGAGACCAGCTGTTGGGAATAACATACTTCATAATTCTTCTTGCGGTACTGCAGCCGATTGCTTCTGCAGCTTCCAGATACTGGTTTTCACGTGTCTGCATAACCGTTCCTCTTAAGAGGCGGACATTGCCAGGAATCGTTCCGACTGCAATCGCAATAATTGTTTTATCAATTCCAACACCGAGAGCCGCGGAAATAATGATCGTTAAAAGCATAGACGGAATTGCCTGGATAACATCCAGAAGTCTCATAATGACCGTATCGGCTGCACCACCGAAATATCCTGCGATTGCTCCAACGACTGTACCGATAGCGGTTGAAAATAATACTGCCGCAATACTGATACTTAAGGAATATCTTCCACCGTAAAAGACTCTGGTAAAAATATCTCTTCCGAGATCATCTGTGCCAAACAGGTGCGCAGATGACGGTCCCTGCTTGATTGCCATGACGTCCATCTTATCATACTGATACGGAGAAACGATCGGGACAATGATAATCGCCAGAACCAGGATCACAAATAATGTCAGACCAAACATTGCGTTTTTGTTTCTGGACATCCGTTTTGCGAGGACCAAAAACGCATTTTCTTTTTTATATGTATTGTCCTTCGCCATCATTTTCCCTCCTTGCTCGGTTTCTTCTTTTTGCCCTGATTCTCGTAACGCGCCTTAATTCGCGGATCATTAAACGCGTAACAGAGATCAACTAACAGCATAATTACCGCGAATACTACTGCAAGCATGACAACGCAGCCACGAACGATCGGATAGTCACGCTGATTGATCGCTGTAATCATATACTGGCCGATTCCCGGAAATGAGAATACGTTTTCGATAACAATGGAACCACCAAAAATAACCGCGAGGTTTGTTCCTGCCAGTGTAATGATCGGGTTCAATGCATTCGGAAGTGCATGTTTTAAGATAACTTCTCGCTGGGTCAGTCCCTTTGAACGCGCTGTGACAACATAATCCGCACGGATGACCTCAAGCATACTTGATCTCGCCTGTCGTGCCTGAGTGGCAAGACCACCGAAACAAAGTGAAACTGTCGGAAGCACATAATACTCCCAACCGCCGATTCCGCTTGCTGGGAACCAGCCAAGTTTTAATGAAAATAAGAGTACAAACAGCATTGCAAGCCAGAATGTTGGAATCGAAACGCCGAGAAGCGCAATGATCATGCTGATTCTGTCTCCCCAGCCATTCTGGTGAACCGCTGCCGTTACGCCAAGCGGGATTCCGATACCAAACGCTAATACCATTGAGGCAATTCCCAGAATCAGTGTTCTTGGAAGTCTCTGCATAATTTCTCCCGCAACCGGAGCACCTGTCAGATAAGATTCACCCAGATCAAAATGAAGAAATACGTCTGATAAGAACTCTCCAAGCTGCACAATAAATGGTCTGTTTAAACCAAGCTGTTCTCTCATCTCCGCAAGTTCATATTCCGACGCTGTACTCCCCAGCATGATCTGCGCCGGATCACCGGGAACCAGGTACAGAATACCGAAGATCAATGTCGCAACGAGCAGTACTACAGGTATCATCTGCAGAATTCGTTTGCCAATAAATCTGATCATTCTTCTTCCTCCCAAATACCTCTGTTTTTAGGAATCGGCGTGCCGAATCCAACTATATGGTTCCTGCACGCCGATGATTGTTGTCATGTAACTATAAAAACTGCATTGCAATTTTCATTCATTTTTATTCCATAAGCTTAGTTCCAAACGTAAGTAGATGCGCCCGGAAGGAAGTTGGAACGGATGCTGTATTTTGCACCTGTAATCTTATTCTTGTTTGTAATATAGTAGTTGTCTTTATGGAAGAGACCATAATGATAAGCTTCTTCAACCATGTACTGCTTTGCAGCATCAATGTCCGCATCATCCTGAGAAGCAGCCGCTGTCATCAGGAGATTGTCCAGTTTGTCATCTCTTACCATTGCCATGTTATGCTCTGCGTAACGTGTGCTGTTTAACTGGTTCCAGATACGGGTAATATAACCGTATGCGGAGTTATAAGAAATATTAAGATCGAACTTAGTCGGGTCTGTCTGATATGTATTCCAGAGAGCCTGTTCAAAGGATGTAACCTCACTGTCAATTCCAACTTCTTTTAAGTATGCCTGAATGATCTGTGCAGTCTTTACACGAACCTCATCTGTATCGCAAAGAATTGTAAGTTTCAGACTTCCATCAGCAACTCCGGCTTCCTTTAAGAGTTCTTTTGCTTTTTCCGGATTATAGTTATAATAATCCTCTGTTTTCCATTTTTCCTGGAATCCAATGTTCAAATCACTGCCATAGCAGTAAACTGGCTCACCATGGCCTTCCATAACCACATTGATCAGTCCCTGCTGGTCAATTGCGTAAAGAACAGCCTGTGCAATTTTAAGATCGTTTAACGGACTTTCTGTAGAGCGGTTGACCCACATCTGCTGAATATAGTTATCACGGGCTTCTTCTACATTAAAGTTCGCAGCACTCTCTCCGCCTTCCATAAAGCGGCTTGCATTTGAATAGTTCAGAGAGGTCGCAACATCATAAATACCGGTCTCAAGTCCGATTGCGATCTGAGAGGACTCTGTAACGAAATAATATTCGATCTTATCGACATTCTGTTCCTGACACTCAACACGAAGATCTTCCTTCTGCCAGTAGTCTTCATTCTTTACAAGTGTAAGGGAAGAACCTGTTACCCAGGACTCAACCTTGTATGGGCCGGTTGCAACCGGCATGGTTCTCATGCAGTCTCCGCTGTCCTTGTATGCTTTCTCTGAAACGATCATAACCTGAGTCAGCATATTCTCAACTTCTCCTGCTGCCTCACTATTGCACACAAGTTTTACTGTATAATCGCCGGTCTTTTCAATTGATACAAGGGAACCGGTCAATGCTGTATGCTGGTTTCCTTTACCATTTTCAAGACACTCGTTAAAGCTGAATACTACATCGTCTGCGGTAATATTGTTTCCCGCTGTATCTTTAATATAATCGTAAAGTTCGATATCCCATACCACGTTTGTCGGAGTAGATTCCGCTTCATTCTTTGCCCAGTTTTTCGCAAGTATTCCGTAGTACTCACCATCACCACCCATATAGATCAGGTTCTCATATGTATACGCCAGAACTGTCCAACGTCCGCTGGAAGATCCCTCATCGAATGTTCCAAGGGAACCCGGGTCTGAAGTATATGCAATTTTAACAACCTTCTCCTGATCACCTGCCGGTGCTGCTGTCTCAGTTCCAGCTGCTGCCGTTGTTGCCGCCGCCGTTGTTTCCGTTGAACTGCCTCCGCCGCATGCTGTCAACGAAAGCATCATTGCCGCTGCCATAGCGCCTGCAAAAATTCGTTTCGCACTCTTCTTCATATCGTCCTCTCCTTTTTTGTTATCTAGTCCCCGATGGACCATTACTCGTTCTGTCAAACGTTTGCGTAAACGTTTAACTTGTTCTGTGGTTTCATTATACCCCCGCCATATATGTATTGTCAATTATTACTAATTTACAAATGCTTTTTCGCTTTTTTGTGTACTTTTTACATATTCCTCAGTTTTGCGTTATGGTTAATTTGTCTTGTTTTATTTAATTGACATCAATATTTTTGGGTGATATACTTATGTTAAACGTTTTACAGTGTTGTGAAGGGGGAATAAATGCATATGTCAAAAGTTAGTATTCGTGATGTCGCTGCCCTTGCCGGCGTATCTACTGCCACCGTCAGCCATGTCATCAATAATACCCGTTATGTAAAAGAAGAAACGAAACGGCTTGTTCTGAAAAGTATCGAAGAACTTCACTACAGTCCTGATGCGACTGCACGAAGTTTTAAGACGGGAAAGAGAAATTTAATTGCATTTATTGTACCTGATATTTCAAATCCCTTCTTTGCGACAATGATCGAGGAAGTTGAAAACGTTATCTCCAAAGAAGGCTTCAAGCTTCTCGTTATTAATACAAAGGAAACGAAAGAGCGCGAGATCGACAACCTGAGAATTTTATCCAGCGGTATTGTCGATGGTTTTGTTCTGGCCTCTACGGTTGAAAACTACTCTGATATTTCAGGAATCGTTCCTCCCAGTATTCCTGTTGTCTTAGTTGACCGCTCCCCTTTAGGCGCTCCCTATGATTCCGTGATCTCCGCAAACTATCAGGCCATGTCCGATGGAGTGGAATACCTTATAAAGAAAGGACATTCTAAAATCGGATTCATCACCGGGATTCCCCGCATTTCCACAACAAAAGAACGTCTTGATGCCTATCGCGATACGATGGAAAAACATGGAATCTTTTCTGAAGCCCTGATCCGTACCGGAACGTCTATGACTTCTCTGGTAGTTGAGAATCTCGATGCGCTTCTGGCGCTTGGCTGTACTGCTCTGGTTATTTCCAACAATATTATGGCGATTGAGACTATGATGATTTTAAATCAGCGTGGAATCCGCCCCCACCATGATATTGATCTGATCGGTTACAAAGACAGTGAACAGGCACAGTATGGTCTTCAGCATATGAGCCTGATCAAGCAGCCAGTTGCCGAAATGGGGCGCGCGACAGGAAAGCAGCTTCTGGAACGCCTTTCCCATCCTGATATGCCGATTCAAAGAATCATACTCCCAGCAGAATTTCTTCCGGTCGATTGAGTCCTCCCATTTTTATATCATTTTCTCATACATAGGCAGTTCTATTTGAACTTCCACGCAAACAAAAAAGCTTTTTCAGCATCAGTTTTATTCCTCTAAAACATGTACTGAAAAAGCTTTTTGATTTACAGCATCGGCACCACCACATTCCCCCAGAACCAGCTCACCGGCATGACGAGCACCATCGCGGGGATCATATCGGCGACCGGGAAGTTGTGGATCTTTGCGATGCGGAAACCTGTGGCCAGAAGAAGAAAACCACCGCAGGCCTTGAAGTCCGCGATCATATCCGGTGTGGTAAGCGGAAAGATGAACTTCGCCGCAGCGAAGATTGCGAGAAAGATCACGCACTGCGGGATTGCAACAGCCGCGACCACCATTCCCAGGGTTCCTCCAAAAATCATCGCAGTAAAGAAGTCCAGAATGGACTTGGAGATCAGAATCGTGTGGTCACCACTCATTCCGGAATCCAGAGATCCATAGATTCCTGTTCCGCTGGCACAGAACAGCACGATGATCGTCACGAGCATCGTCATATACTCTTCTCTGGACATGGACGCATTCTTATTCGGGAAGATCTTTCCGACCGGCTTCTCCATGCACGCCGCGCCGCTGTTGATGATCCCGCCGAGATTCACCGCCAGCCCAAACGCGGTCCCAATGATCACCGCAAAGATAACGGCGGGCATATTTTTCATAAGGCCGATGGAGCTCACGCCCATTCCCATGGAGCAGACGCCGAAGATCTTCGTGAGCTCTGAATTGATCCTTGTGGGCAGCTTATGCCCAAATAAAGCCCCGACCACACCGCCGCTGGCGACGGACAGGGCATTGATGATAATTCCTACTGGCATACATCTTTCTCCTTTGCAAAAAGGAATGTGCCTTGGCACATTCGTGCGTCTCGCGCGGTTGCTTGCGACAACCTACATCTTTGCGCAAGTAACACAAACAACTGCGGTGCAAAGGAGTCCCTGCACCGCAGAATTGACAGTTCGTTATTTAATTTTAGCACAAAGTACGGTACAACGCAAACACTTTACCTCGCAAAAGTGCATGTGAAGTGCATGTTCCCAATTACCATTTTGACAACATTCTTCTCATTTAAGTCGAACGACCGTGAAACTTGGCGCGTGATTCTGGTCAGCGAAGCTGACTTATTCCTATCAAAATCACTGCGCATCCTCGCGGAGCGTTTCCCAGCCGCTTCTTAGATCCCATGCACCGCGTCACACATGGACTTCACATACTCTTTCACATACGGAACCGCATCTTTTCCATACGTTCCGCAGAGCTTCACGATCGCGGAACCAACGATAGCGCCGTCGGAGAGACCTGCCATCTTCTTTGCCTGCTCCGGGGTGGAGATTCCGAAGCCAACCGCGCACGGGATATCTTTCGCCTTTTTCACAAGCTTCACCATCGCGCCGATATCCGTTGTGATCTCGCTTCTCGTTCCGGTAACGCCAAGAGAGGATACGCAGTATACAAAGCCGGACGCCTCTTTCGCGATCATGCTGATTCTCTCATGGGAGGTCGGGGCAATGAGGGAGATCAGATCCATATCATACTTTTTGCATACCGAATCAAACTCTTCTTTCTCCTCATACGGCACATCCGGCAGGATCAGTCCGTCCATGCCAAGCTCAGACGCCTTCTTAATAAAGCGCTCTGTTCCGTAGGAGAACACAACATTCGCGTATGTCATGAATACCATCGGAATTTGTGTATTTTTCCGAATTTTTTCAACCATTGCAAAAATTTTGTCGGTGGTCACGCCGCCGGACAGGGCGCGGATATTTGCCGCCTGGATCACCGGTCCCTCTGCCGTCGGATCGGAGAACGGGATACCAAGCTCGATGAGGTTTGCGCCTGCCTCCTCCATTGCGTATACAAGCTGCTCCGTGACCTCTAAGGACGGGTCACCGCAGGTGATAAACGGGATAAATGCCTTTCCATTTCCGCCTTTGAAGGCGTTTGCGATCTTACTCATGAATATCCTCCCCTCTGTATCTTGCGATTGCTGCACAGTCCTTGTCTCCTCTTCCGGAAACATTGACAACAATGATCTTATCCTTTCCCATCGTCGGTGCGAGCTTCATTGCGTATGCGATGGCATGGGCGCTCTCGATCGCCGGGATGATTCCCTCGATTCTGGAGAGATACTCGAACGCATCGACTGCCTCGTCGTCAGTGATCGCCACATACTGGGCCCGTCCGGTATCGTAAAGGTTCGCATGTTCCGGTCCGATTCCCGGGTAATCAAGGCCTGCAGAGATGGAATATACCGGGGCAATTTGGCCGTACTCATCCTGGCAGAAGTAAGATTTCATGCCGTGGAAGATTCCGAGACGTCCTGTGGCGATGGTCGCCGCTGTCTCTGCCGTGTTCACACCGCGTCCTGCTGCCTCACAGCCGATGAGCTGAACGTCTTTATCTTCAATAAAGTTGTAGAATGCGCCGATGGCATTGGATCCGCCGCCAACACAGGCAAGAACTGCATCCGGAAGACGTCCCTCTTTCTCTAACATCTGCTCCTTGATCTCCTTGGAGATAACCGCCTGGAAGTCACGGACGATAGTCGGGAACGGATGTGGTCCCATACAGGAGCCGAGAACATAGTGGGTGTCCTCGATCCGGTTCGTCCACTCTCTCATTGCCTCCGAAACAGCATCTTTGAGGGTTCCTGTTCCGGTTGTCACCGCATGCACCTTTGCTCCGAGAAGGCGCATTTTGTAAACATTTAATGCCTGACGTTTTGTGTCCTCCTCGCCCATGTAGATCTCGCATTCCATGCCGAAGAGCGCTGCCGCTGTCGCTGTCGCTACACCGTGCTGGCCTGCGCCTGTCTCAGCGATGACACGGGTCTTTCCCATCTTCTTCGCGAGAAGCACCTGACCGAGCACGTTGTTGATCTTGTGGGCACCGGTATGGTTTAAGTCCTCTCTCTTTAAATAGATCTTCGCTCCGCCGAGATCCTTTGTCATGTGCTCCGCGTAGTAGAGTCTTGATGGTCTGCCCGCGTATTCATTTAAAAGTATTGTGAGTTCTTTCTGGAATTCCGGGTCATTTTTGTAATGGTTGTATGCCTCTTCGAGTTCCAGTACCGCATTCATAAGCGTCTCAGGAATGTACTGACCGCCATGCGCGCCAAATCTGCCTTTTGACATATTTTTTTCCTCCTCGTGTAAACTGGTTTATTGTCTGTAACTGTCCATACCCATATTTCCGGAGTGATTTTTCAAATCTCCGCCAGACAGTCATCGAAATCGTGATTTTGTAGCAGCGGAAATGTTACTTAACCGTTATCATATTTTCTATTTTTGCAGACCACAGGTGTGAAAAAATCACGGCTGCCGACTGACTTTTATCTGCTGTAAAACTCTCTTACCAACGGATAAATGTTCTTATATTTCTGATAGATCCCGTGGTATTTCTCCGAGACTGCCGGATCCGGCTCCACCGTATCACAGTGTCCCTGGCTCTCCAGTGTCTCGATAAAGGACTTGTAATCCGGGATCACGCCCTCCGCCACAAACACCGCCGAGGCGATGGCCAGTGCCGGTAAAAGGTCCGGATCCTTGTATACAAAGATCTTCTGTCCCATGACATTGCTTAAGATCCGGCACCATCGCCGTTCCCTCGCTCCGCCTCCGATCAGCGTGATCTTTAACGCCGGATGGTCGAACAGTTCCAGTCCCTGACGGATGGAAAATGCCACGCCCTCGAGGACACTCTGTGCCATATCCGCCGCCGTGGTCTCCTGGGAGAGACCTAAGAAGCTTCCCCGGACGCTGCTGTCCATGATCGGGAACCGCTCACCTGCCACATAGGGCAGGAAGAACAGTCCGTGACTTCCGGGTTCCGCTTTCTCAAGAAGCTCTGAGATATACCCGAAATCCGGTGCCCCGTCGGGATCCCTGGACAGGATCTTCGCGATCAGCCGGTGGGCGTTTCCGCCGTTTAGGAACGGGACTACATTGATGAGCAGGTCCTTCTGCATCGCCGCCAGATTGAATCCGCCGCCTTCACTCTCCATCCTTTGGTTGGACACGGCTGCCACCCAGCCGGAGGTTCCGAGGTTGATGTTGTACTCCCCCGGTGCCAGGATGCCGCTGGCAAGTGTCGTCGCTCCCGCATCCCCGGTTCCGGCATAGACCTTTGTTCCTACCGGATAACCACTCTCCGTCGCCCCGGTCTCCGTGACCGTGCCGACACACTCATGGGCGTAAAAAAGTTTTGGGAACTTCTTAATATCGACTCCCGCCGCTCCAATCAGCTCCTCCGACCAGATCTTCCTGTCCAGATCCATGGCCCCCGCCGTGGAGCAGGCGGTCATGTCTCCGGCGAACACACTGGTAAGTCTACCTATTATATAGTCCTTCGAGCTGATGAGAAAACATGCGGTCTTCTCATAAATCTCCGGCTCATTTTCTTTTAACCACAGGATCTTCGCAAGCGGCATCGATCCGTCAAAGTGGTTTCCCGTAATCTCCGCAATATACGCATCCCCGAGAGGCACTACATTCCGCCTTGCCGCCTCTCTTATGATCACCCGTGCCTGCTCGTCCGCCCGACCGTCGGAATAAAGGATCGCATTCCGGAGTGCTTTTCCTTCTGCCCCAACCGAGATCACATCCTGCATCTGTCCGGAGAAGATAATAGCCCCAATCTCCTTTGGCGGGATGATCTCAAACATCTCTTTTGACAGCTTACAGAACGACCCATACCACTCATCCGGATCCTGTTCCTTGAAGTTTCCCGTTTCGATGGTGTGGATCACGGAGCTTCCGGTAAAGACGGGCTCTCCATTTTCGTTCACGACCACTGCCTTGACGGCTGTCGTTCCGATATCAAAGGTTGCTGCTAACATCTATTCCCTCCCCGTTCCGTACCGTTACACAGTACTGGGGATTTTGCCAATCCTTCGCATCCTAAATTGGTAAAATCCGCTCTCTCAATGTTATTTTACGGTATTTTCGGTACCAAAAATCCCTACCGTGAACCATGACCCGCGCCGAGTTTCTGGAGCACGACCGCGAGAATGATGATTCCGCCGGTGATAATGTTCTGCATGAAGCTCGGCATCTGAAGGATCGTGAGTCCGTTCGCCAGAACCGCCAGAATGATGGTTCCGACTAAGGTTCCGACCACGCAGGGAACACCGCTCTTTGAAACGGTGCATCCGATAAATACCGCTGCGTAGGACTGCAAGAAATATCCCTGCCCCGCTGTGGTATTCGCGGAACCTACACGAGATGCCACGAGAGCGCCTGCAAGACCTGCCATTGCCGCGCTGAGCGCAAAAGCGAGAATCCGGTAACGGAAGATCCGGATGCCTGCCGTCTCCGCAGCCTCCTTGCTTCCACCGATGGCATAAAGCTTTCTTCCGGCTGACATGTGGTTCATAAACATGTGGAATACGATGTAAAGCACCGCCGCAACAATGGTGATAAACGGGATGCCCGCGATTTTTAAGATCCCGGGGATCGTAAACGCCTTCGGGATCCCATGAAATACGGTCGTTCCTCCGGTAAGTCCGTAAATCACGCCGTCCAGCACGGTTCCCATACCAAGTGTTGTAATAAAGGAAAGGATCCCGAACTTTGCTACGATCCCTCCGTTCACGCAGCCGACGATCAGACCGGCCACTACCGCTGCCAGAAAGCAGACTGGGATCGGAACACCCTGAATCGATAAAAGCGCTGCAACCACGCCGCCAAGGCTCACGATATTTCCGATGGAAAGATCGAATTCATTGATGGTCATGACAAATGTCGCTCCTAAAGCCACCATGGCGAGGGGCGCTGCCTGACGCGTTATATTAAGGAAGTTTTTCAGTGTAAAAAACGACGCAGGTCTCAGGAGTCCGAAAATTCCGATGATGACAACCAATGCCGCCACCGTTCCGTAATTCTTTAATGTTTTTCCTTTCATCAGTCGCTTTCCTCTCTCTCCGCCTCATAACAGCACGCCAGCACGTCCGTCGGTTTCAGGTCTTTATTCTCAAATGTCTTTCGTACTCTTCCGTATGCCATGACGGCAACCTCATCGGCAACCTCTAAAAGTTCCGTGAGATCGGACGACACGTAAAGGACGGCTTTGCCCTTTTTTGCCTCTTCCTTCAGAAGCCTGTGGATCTCCTGCCGTGTTGCCACATCCACCGCCTGAGTCGGCTCATCGCAGAGCCAGATCGACGGCTCTGTAAGGAGTGCCTTCGCGAAGACAACCTTCTGCTGGTTTCCGCCGGACAGCTCCTTCGCCGGCTGGCTCACACCAACACATTTGATCTTTAATGCCTCGATCATGTCCATCGCCTTTTTGTCGGCCGCCCGCTTTTGAAACCAGCCGCTTTTCGTGTAGCGATCGATGGATGAAAGCATCATGTTCTCCTCGACGGTAAATGCGGGGATCATGGCTTTTCCTCTCCGGTCCTCACAGATAAACGCCATTCCCTGGCGGATGGATTCCGACGGGGTAGGACGGGTTGTGGTCTTTCCGTCTATCGTAACCTCACCGCCTGCCAGCTTTCTCGTTCCGTAGATGCATTCCAGGAATTCTGTCCGCCCGCTTCCGCAGAGCCCGAACATTCCGGTGATCAGCCCGGTCTTTATTTCCAGATCGACACCGCGGACGATTCCGTCCCCGGAGCGGATCCCGTGGATTTCCAGAGCTGTTTTTCCGATCTTTCCGTCGGCACCTGTTCCCAACAGCTCAGCTCCCTGAATATCCGTCTTTTCTGCTTCACTGCTCACTGTCTGCTTTACTCCGCCTTTACCAGATGCCTTATCTGCCGCTCCGCCCTGAAGCTCCGCCTCAGCATCCTTTCCAGCTTTTCCGACGCCATCCGCGACTTCATTTCCACTCATCAGCCGTACCAGCTCTTTTCTGCTGGTTCCTGCCGTATCCACCGTGGACACCAGCGTTCCGTTTCTCAAGACCGTGACCCGGTCTGCCAGCTCCATGATCTCTTCCAACCGGTGTGTCACATAGAGGACCGAGGTTCCTTTTGCCTTTAAGTTTCTCACGATGGAAAATAACAGATTCGTCTCCTTATCGGAAAGGGACGCTGTCGGCTCATCGAGGATCAAAAGCTTACAGTCACTCATCATCGCCCGGACGATCTCCACGCATTTTTTCTGTGCCGGGGTCATCATGGAAACCGGTTTCTTAAGGTCAAGATGGATCCCAAACTCCTCTGCTTTCGCCGCGGCTTCCCGTTCCATCTCTTTCCATCGGATCAGCCCGCCTTTTACCGGATAGGGTCTTCCGAGACAGATATTTTCCATTCCCGTAAATGCCGGGATCAGGACGTTGTCCTGAAAGATAATGTTGATCCCCAGCTTCCGGCTCTCTTCCGGTCGGATCACCTCCGGAAGATCTTTTCCGTTCCGCAGGATACTGCCGCCGTCTCTCTTGTAGACACCGCCTAGGATCTTGATGAACGTGGACTTTCCGGCTCCGTTCTCACCGATGAGGCCATGGACCTCCCCCTCACCGAGAGAGAAGTCCAGACCTTTTAATGCGTATACACCGTTAAATTTTTTATCTACGCCCTTTACATCCAGCAACATCCTGTTTACCTGCCTTAATTTTTGTTTCTATTCTCCGTTTTATGCCTGTTCAGCGTTTTTAGTATCATGCCCGTTGAAACAGCACTTCTAAAATTTTTCGACATTTTTATCCGGATTCATTTGCTTACTGTGCATTCTCCTGCGTGATCAGCTCTGCCGGTGCATACATCTCACCTTTTTCGATCTCTTCACCGTCAAAGTACTTCTCCATCTGCTCACAAACGATACCAGCCATTCCTTCGAAGTTCTGCTTTACCGTCGCTTTTAAGTTTGTTCCGTCCTTGATCATCTCGACTGCCTGCTCGTTTCCGTCAACGCCTGTGACGATGACCTCGTCACGTCCTGCCTCCTGAAGTGCCTTTGCAGCGCCGATGGCCGGTTCATCCCATGCCGCAAATACGGCTGTGATGGAATCCTTGTCCGGATTTGCCGTTAAGAGATTTGCAACGATGTCCTGCGCGTCGTTGATCGGCTGCTCTGCCGGAACGTGCTGCTCTGTGATCAGCTTGATATCCGGATATTCCTTAATAACATCGTCAAATGCCTCGCTGCGCTTTACAACGCCCGGATGCGGTCTGTGGGTCAGGGCGATCACGGTTCCCTTTCCACCCATCAGATCGTCAAATAAGTACCTCACAATGAGCTCGCCCATCTGGTAGTTGTCGCTTGTCGCATTGATCTGCATTCCATCGATAAATCCACTGTCACATCCGAATACCGGGATGTCCGCGTCAAAAGCGTCCTGAAGCTGGTTTGCTACCTGGTTCGGGTCAGCGCTCACAAGGACGATCCCATCGGTTCCGGAAGAAACAACATCCTCGATCCGGCTCGCAAGCTCCGCAAAATCGTTTGCCGTATCGATCACGAATACTTCCGCGCCCTCAGCTTCCAGATCTTCCTTAATATATCCTGCCATCTGGTTGGTCGTGACAGATGTGAGATACGGAGTCATAACGGAGATCTTCTTTCCGGCAAGTGCACCGCCTTCCGTCTTTTCTTCCGTTGCTGTCGAACCGGCTGTTGTTGTCTCCGCTGCGGTCGTTGTTGTCTCTGTCACTGCCGTCTTCTCATCCGCCTCTGTGGAGCATCCGATAAGCAGGATTCCTGCAAGAGCTGCGGCTGCAGCAAGGCTCATGATGGTTTTCATTTTTCTCATAATCATTTCCTCCTCGTTTTTGTCGACTGCCTCTTGCGGGAATCAGTAAGGGGGTAGAACAGCACGTTGAAAATAAGTAAAAAAGAATGTGCTTTGGCACGTTAGTGCCTTTTTATGTAACAGGGAATTCCTCGGAATTTCCTGTTACATAAAAAAAGTCCCGGACATAGTTTTCACTATGCCGGGACGAAATTGTTCGTGGTGCCACCCGATTTCACAGATCAGTCTTCCTCGAAAGCCAACTGCTCCGTGCCTACGGCACTCCCACAGTTGCCGCCTCCATTCGTAATCCGGGCTATCGCCCTACTTACTCATGCAGGCTTGGTTGTCAAATGTCTATCCAGCCTGACGTGCAAGCACGTCATTCTGGCTATCCGCTTGACAACACTTTCAAACAAAAATAGCAGCTATCCCACATCGGAATATCTGCCACCAATCTGTCTCATTTCAGAGTACGGAAATCTCTTTCGATACTCTTATCCTTTAACGCAGGAATCACGGCCGCAGCTACTCGGATCTCTTTCACCTGGCGTCTCACAAACCCATTCCATAGGGAATTCCATACTGTCTTCCACCACCGACAGCTCTCTGTGATTTCATTCCGAATGTACTCTCTTTGCTCATCGACTTTTTGTTTTTAATTTTTATGGATTAAAGATTAGCACACTTCTTTCCATATGTCAATTTTATTTTCAGAATATTTGCTATTAAAAATTCCTATACCCAGTCACTATTTTTTCCAATCATATCCGGTTCGAACAAAAATCGGCTCCTGAAAGACTTTCCAAGATCAGATCTATCATCTCTTTGTTGACAGTTTTTTCCATTTTGTAGAAACAAAAGTTACATAATTCTCATTTTTTGATTATTATGCCGAATTAAGTAAAGTGAATTTAAAAAATACTTGACTTTTTTAAGTTATGGTTTTATTCTTTAGCACATAATTTTATTAACGATCCATTCCAACTATCAAAGGCGATAACTTCTGACAAAAGTGCGCCTTTCTTTTTTACCCGGACTTCACTGTAAGATTATCGAGCAGTTCCTCCGGTTCTCCGGAAGCGACTGCCGGATACCCACCGGCACCGGAGATTCCCCACCCGGATCGTTCGTAAAAGAAAAGAGAGAGGAGAGATTCATTTATGAAGAAGAGACGACTTATTGCACTTGCAGCTGCAGCCGTTATGGCAGCATCTTCCCTGACGGGATGCGGCGGTTCCCAGACATCCTCCACAACAGCAGCCGGTTCCACCGCTGAAACAGCAGCGGCTTCCTCCAATGCGGTATCCCCGGACGCAAAGTCCACGGATCAGACACTCGGCGGAGGTATCGCGGTCGGCTCAAGTGACGGCGAAGCAGTAAAAGGCGGAACGCTTGTTGTGTCAATGCCTTCATCCCCACGCACCCTTGATCCGAAAGCCTACTCAACCATGTACGAGAACCACATTATGTACAATGTTCTCGATACCCTGTTTGTCTGGGATAAGGATTACAAAGAGGTGATCCCGAGCTTGGCAACTGATTACACTGTCAGTGATGACGGCCTGACCTACACCATCAACCTCCGTGATGATGTATACTTCCAGAAAGGTAAATTCCAGGACGGAAGAAAGATGACCGCGGATGATGTTGTATACTCTCTTGAACGAAGTAAAGAGGAGAGTACCACAGACCGTATCTGCCGTGATTTCTTCGATTACTGCGAAGCTGCAAGCCCGACACAGGTCGTTATCCATATGAAATCCGTTGCAGGACCGTTTATCTCCCAGTTAGCCGGTATCGGAAACGCGATCCTCCCGAAAGAAGAAGTTGAAGGCTGGGGAGAAGACTTCGGTTCCCACATCGTCGGCACAGGTGCTTTCACACTGGAAGAAATTGTAACCGATGAAAAAGTCACATTAAAGAAAAATGAGAATTACTGGGGCACAGAGCCGAACGTAGACGGTATCGAGTTCCGAATCACCTCCGATTCCAATCAGGCGATCAACGCAGTCCAGACCGGTGAGGTCGACATCGCGATGTATCTTCAGGGTGAAGCTATCAAGCGTGCGCAGGATGCGGACCTCTTACTTCAGGCCCCGAGTTCCGCTGTCACCTATGTCCGCTTCAATATGCAGAACGGACCGACCGCAAACGCTGATGTCAGAAAAGCACTCACAATGGCTGTCGATATTGACTCCATGGTAGCCGGTATCTATCAGTACGGAGAAGGCACAAGAGCTTATCAGCCGCTTCCGGTATACTCTTTCGCTTATGACACTGCATACAATGATCTTGTACCATCCTACGATCCGGAAGGTGCAAAGAAGCTCCTCGCGGAAGCAGGCTACCCGGATGGCTTTACCATGAGCCTTTACATTGGTTCCACTACCTATCGCGAGAAAATGGCACAGATGTTACAGTACTACTGGAGCCAGATCGGTGTAACACTTGATATCAAGTCTTCCACCATGGCCGACTGGTCCGCAGCGGTCGTTGATTCCTGGCAGTCCGATGTTGTAAACAGCTACGGTGTAAGCTGGAACAGCGATCCGGATCCTTACGGTTTCCTTGGAAAGTTCTTCAGCTCCCAGACACTTCACGCCTCCTCCAACGCAGGCGGCTACAACGATGCGGAACTGGATGAGCTCTTAAATGAAGGCTTTGGATCCACAGACAACGCAAAGCGCGCGGAGTCCTATAAGAAAGTCATTGAGAAGGTTATGAACGAATACACCGGTATCTACTACGCATACGAGTGCCGGAACTGGGCAGTATCCCCGAAGGTACATGACGCGGTTCTCCGTGCTGACAACCAGATGTTAGTCGCAACACCGTTCAACAATATCTGGGTTGAAAAATAGAATTTAACGACCAAACCGGTTTGAGTAAGCAGGGTGATCGCCCAAATTACGAAAACCGGCGGTCGCTGCGTAAGTGCTAAAGGCACGAAGCAGCTGGATTTCAAACATTGAAAGGGGGAGGCAAATCTTAAGTTTGTTTCCCTTTTTCTGTAGACAGACTGAGAGATTTAACTGTTCTGTTCCATTCCCTTCACATTCTTCCCGGTGAAGAGAACAGGGCAGCTATGAAAGGATTGGATTTATATGGGAAAGATCATCATAAAACGATTATTGCAGACGATCCCCACACTTCTGGTCGTCGTCACACTTACCTTCTGCCTCACACGAATGCTTCCGGGCGATCCGGCAGTGGCAATCTTAGGTATCGAGGCAAATGTGGAGGACATCGAAGCTATGAGAGCCGAGATGAACCTCGACAAATCGCTCCCTGAGCAGTACGCCCTCTACCTTGGCGGACTTGTCCACGGTGACTTTGGTTACTCCTACAGCTACCGTCAGGACGTTCTTCCACTCATCACTTCCAGAATTCCAAACACATTGACCCTGACGCTGACAGCACTTCTCTTCGCTTTCATCATCGGAACCAGCGTCGGTATCATTGCTGCATTAAAGCAGAATACGATCTTCGATTACATTGTCATGGTCATCACGCTCGTAGGTGTGTCCATGCCGATCTTCTGGCTGGCACTCATGCTGGTTCTTCAGTTTTCCGTTAAAATGAATCTTCTGCCTGTTATGGGTATGGGCGATCTCTCCAAAGGCTTCGGCGATGTTGTGAGCCACATGATCCTTCCGGGCTTCTGCCTTGCGACGATCCCGATGGCAACCTTTGCGAGAACCATGCGTTCCAGCATGATCGACATCATGAGCAGCGACTACATCCGATGTCTCAGAGCCCGTGGAATCAAAAAACTCAAAGTCATCCTGATCCACGGATTAAAGAATGCTCTCCCGCCGCTCATCACAGTTTTAGGTCTTCAGATCGCCGGAACCTTCACCGGTGCCATCATCACCGAGGGAATCTTCTCCTGGCCGGGCATGGGAACCATGATCAACACCGCGATCAACAACCGCGATTATTCCCTGATCCAGGGTGCGGTCCTGTTCTCCGCGATCATGTTCGTCTTCTGCAACATGCTGGTCGATATCGCCTATGCGATTCTGAATCCGAAAGTTAAACTGGAAAAGGGGTGATGAGCCATGACATTATTAAAAAAGAAAAAACCTGCTGCCGCGTCCTCCGTTGTTTCCGGTGAGGCGCTTGGAATGGATGCCAATATCGCAATGCTCGTAAAAGAGCGGAACGCGAACAATGCCTGGCACAAATTAGCGAGAAACAAAACAGCCCTCGTTGGCTTCCTCATCGTGGCTTTTATGGTAGTCATCGCCGTATTTGCCCCGCTCATCGCGCCATATGACCCGAACGCGATCAACCCGGTCCTGCCCTTTAAGGGAATCGGCACTCCCGGACATCTCTTCGGCACGGATGACCTTGGCCGTGATATCCTGTCCCGTATCATCTACGGCTCCCGTATTTCCATGATCGTTGCCGTAGGCGCCACCATCGTCGGCGCGATCATCGGCGTTCTCATCGGACTTACCGCCGGATATTTCGGTGGATGGATCGACGCGGTGCTCATGAGGATCATGGACGGCATGTTCTCCTTTCCGTTCATCCTGTTAGCCATGATCCTGATCACCGTTCTCGGAAACGGCGTCATGAACGTCATTCTGGCCATCGGTATCGCAAGCGTACCGGGATTTGCCCGTGTCACAAGAGGCCAGGTACTGATCGTAAAGGAAGAAGAATACTGCAACGCCTGCCGCGTTGTCGGTGTTTCCCCGGTAAGACTTCTGTTCTTACATATTTTGCCGAACTGTGTATCCCAGATCATCGTTTACGCGACACTCCGTATCGCAAGCGCCATCATCTCCGAGGCATCCTTAAGCTTCTTAGGACTCGGCATCGCGCTTCCGACCGCCTCCTGGGGCAGCATTCTCCGTGTCGGCCGTGACTGTCTGACAACCGCCCCGCACGTTGCGGGAACCGCAGGCGCGTTTATCCTCGTGACCGTTATCGGTTTCAACCTGTTGGGCGATGGTATCCGTGATGTCATGGATCCGAAAATGAAACAGTAGGAGGTGCAGGTTATGAGTGAAAACGATGTTATCTTAAAAGTAAATGGATTAAAAACATATTTCTATCAGGCGAGCGGCATTTCCAAAGCCGTCGATGGCGTAAGCTTCAGCCTGCGTCAGGGCACGACCATGGGAATCGTAGGTGAGTCCGGTTCCGGAAAGAGCGTCACAAGTGCCTCCGTGATGCGGCTCATGCCGTCAAAGACCGGAAAGATCGTAGATGGCTCCATCATCTTCGACGGTGTGGACATCCGGAATCTCTCTGAGGCACAGATGGAAAAGTTCCGCGGCGATGAGTGCTGCATGATCTTCCAGAACCCGATGACTTCCCTCGATCCGGTATTCAAGATCGGCCACCAGATGGTGGAAATGATCAGAGAGCATGAAAAGATCAGCAAAAAAGATGCCTGGGCCAAAGCCGTTGAAGCCTTGAAGCTTGTCGGCATCCCGGAAGCCGAGAAACGAATGGACGCGTATCCACATGAGCTTTCCGGCGGTATGTGCCAGCGTGTCATCATCGCCATGGCTGTCTGCGGACATCCGAAGCTCATCATCGCTGATGAGCCGACGACCGCCCTCGATGTGACCGTACAGGCACAGGTTCTTGAGCTTTTAAAGGATCTCCAGAAGAAGCTCAACACAGCGATCTTACTCATCACCCACAACCTCGGCGTTGTCTGGGAGATGTGCGACACCGTCATGGTCATGTATGCAGGAAATACCGTAGAATACGCGGATACAAAGACGCTCTACAAAGAGCCGCTTCACCCGTACACCTGGGGTCTTTTAGACTCCATGCCGAAACTCAGCAGCTCCACAAAGGAGGACTTAAAGACGATCCCGGGCACACCGCCGGATCTCCGCCTTACCGGCCACTGCTGCAACTTTTATAACCGCTGTCCTTACGCGACGGAGATCTGCAGACAGCAGGTACCACCGCTTAAGGAAGTCGCTCCCGGACATTTCGTGGCATGCCACAGACAGGACGGCGAGCACAGATTAACACGAGGGGAAGTGAATGTGACATGCAAAAAAATGTAATCATGAGCGTCGATCATCTCAGTAAGGATTTCGTGATCCGCGGGAAGAAATTAGGGGAAAAGAGTAAGCTTCTCCACGCATTGAGCGATGTTTCTTTTGATATTTATGAGGGTGAAACCCTTGGTATCATCGGTGAGTCCGGATGCGGCAAATCCACGCTTGGCCGCTGTCTTGTAAAGCTCCACAAGCCGTCCGCCGGAACGATCACCTACAACGGAAAGGATCTCTGGAACCTGCCGGTCTACGAGCGCGAGGCGGCCCGCAGGGATATCCAGATGATCTTTCAGGATCCGTATTCCTCTCTGGACCCGAGAAAAACAGCTTCCTACTCCATTGAGGAAGCGATGAAGGTCCATCACATCGGTGACACCGCAAGGGAACGCCGCCAGAAAGCGTTAGAGTCTCTTCAGGAGGTCGGTCTCGACATCCAGCACATGGAGCGCTATCCCCACGAGTTCTCCGGTGGCCAGAGACAGCGTGTGAACATTGCCCGCGCCCTCTCCATGGAACCGAAGATCATCGTCTGCGACGAGCCGGTATCCGCACTGGACGTTTCAATCCAGGCACAGGTCATCAACCTCTTCCGCCGCCTGCAGAAGCAGTTTAACCTGACTTATGTTTTCATCTCCCATGACCTCGGCATCATCAAGTACATCAGCGACCGGATCATGATCATGTATCTGGGACGTGTCATGGAGTTCTACACTTCGGAGGGAATCTACGCAGATCCGAAGCACCCGTACACTAAGGCGCTGCTCTCCGCGATCCCGCCGGAAAGCCCCTTTGATAAAAAAGAACGCCTGCCCCTCACCGGCGATATTCCGAGCCCCATCGGGGATCAGGTAGGCTGCCCGCTCGCAGGCCGCTGCCCGCACTGCACGGAGCGCTGTAAGAAAGAAATTCCAAAGCTTGTGGACACCGGCGACGGACATATGGTAGCATGTTTCTTATACGAATAAAATCTCACAAATATCTTGATCCTTACAATTTTTATATTTAGGAGGAGTAATACACAATGGTAGATTCTAAAAAATTAATTTCTCTGGTCGAAAAATACGAAAAACTGATCTATGACACCGCTGACCATATCTGGGCGCACCCGGAGACGGGATACCGCGAATGGAAGACTTCTGCCTACATGGAACAACATTTTGAGGAGCTTGGATACACGCTGACCAAGGCCGGCAACATCCCGGGATTCTACACAGATCTCGACACCGGAAAGCCGGGTCCGAAGATCGCGATCCTCGGCGAGCTGGACTCCCTGATCGTTGCAAACCACCCGTGCTGTGATCCGGAGACCCATTACGTCCACGCCTGCGGCCATCATGCCCAGTGTGCCGTTCTTCTCGGAACTGCCGCTGCCTTAAAGGAGCCAGGCGCTCTCGACGGTCTCTGCGGATCCATCCGTTTCATCTCCGTTCCGGCTGAGGAGCTTATTGAGCTTGGATACCGCGAAAGCTTAAGAAAACAGGGCATCATCAAATATTTCGGTGGAAAAGTTGAATTCATCCATCGCGGATACTTTGACGGTGTCGATATGGCGATGATGATCCATTCCGGCAAGCTCCCGGAAGGAAAAGCGCTCTCCATCAGCGACGGATGCAACGGCTGTGTCACAAAAAATATCACATTCAAAGGGATTTCCGCCCACGCAGGCGGCTCGCCGGAGAACGGCAGAAATGCCCTCTACGCCGCAACCTGCGCTTTAAACTCCGTCAATGCCCTTCGTGAGACATTCACAGACAATGACCATATCCGCTTCCACCCGATCATCACAGAGGCCGGTCTCGCCGTCAATGCGATCCCGGAGACAGCGAAGGTGGAATCCTATGTGCGCGGCGCTTCCTTCGACGCGATCCGCAAATACAATACAAAAGTAAATCAGGCTCTCGCCGCTTCCGCCGCTGCGATCGGCTGCAATGTGGAGCTTGATGACCATCCGGGCTACTTCCCGTTAAATAACGATAAAAATATGGCCGCTGTCATGAAAGAGGCTATGGAGACTGTTGCAGGCCCTGACAGCGTCGTTGAGGGCGGCTGGGGAACCGGCAGCACCGATATGGGCGATGTGTCCGCTATCATGCCGGTCCTTCACCCGCACGCAAACGGTTCCATCGGAACAGGTCATGGCAAAGATTACTATGTTCAGGATAAGAAGCTCGGCTGTCTCTATCCGGCAGAATGCCTTGTGCTCACCGCCGCAAAGCTTCTTGCGGACGATGCCGCTCTCGGAAAGAAAGTCATCGCGGAAGCAAAACCATATTTCAAGTCAAAAGAAGAGTATCTTGCCGCCATCGATGCAATCACCATGGATAAGGATGCTGTTGTATACAACGAGGACGGTACGATCACTCTTAACTTTACAAAATAGATTTCAACCGGTCTTATCAAACATTTATTCTGCTTTTATCTGCGTTAGATTTACGGAAAGGACGGGAGATCTTGTATGAAAAACTTTGTTATCACAGTTGCCAGAGGATTCGGCTCCGGCGGACGTGCAATCGCCGCCAAGCTGGCGGATGAACTGAATATCCACAGCTACGACAATCGTATCCTGACGCTCGCTTCCCAGTACAGCGGTTATCCGGAACATTACTTTAAAGAGGCCGACGAGACCTTAAACGGCAGTCTGATCACGAAGCAGCTTCAGGCACTGCCGAAACGCCATTCACCGACCGGTGAGTTATCGAGATTTACTTCAGATGACCGGCTCTTCGAGTACCAGAAGATCATTATTGAGAAGCTTGCCTCGTCGGAGTCCTGTGTCATCGTCGGCAAATGTGCTGATTATATCCTTAAGGACTATGACAACGTGGTCAGCATCTATGTGGAGGCACCGAGAAGCTATACCCTGCGCCGTGTCATGGAACGCATGGATGACATTACTGTCGAGGAAGCGCACCATCTGATCACGAAAACGGACAAGTACCGCGCGGACTATTATAAGTATTACACCGGCGGCAACTACTGGACAAATCCGGTCAACTATGACCTGACCTTCAACAACGCCAGACTCGGTGACGATCGCTGCGTGAAGCTTGTTCTCGAGTGTATGAAGTTGAAATTTGGGGATGATTTCAAAGAATATATGAAGAGTATCGGAAAAGATATTTGATATGCTATTTCACTTAATTTTGTAATACCGGCACCGGGGTCTTTCCAATCCTGTCCCCGTGCCCGGGTTCCCCGCCGCGTTCCCCTCTCTCTCGCGCGGCGGGGATATTTTATTTCTCTAAATTCTCAAAATACGCTCTCAGCTCATCCACCAGCTCACCGAACTCTTTTCCGGTCTCATCCAGTGTGATGTCCGCATATTTCTCGTAGTACGGAAGTCTCTCATTGTAGAGATCCCGGAGTGTCATGCCGTCCTTTAAGACAACACCGCGGTCCACAAGGTTCCCGAGACGTGATTCCAGATCCTCATAGCGAAGCTTCAGGTACACGATCGTCGCGGTCTCTTTGTAGTGTTCCATGGCCTTCGCCTCATAGATCACACTACCGCCCGGCGCGATCACGGACTTCTCTACATCCAGCTCCAGGTTTGCCTGCTCCTCGACACGCAGGAAACCGTCATCGCCCTCTTCCGCGATGATCTCCTTCAAAAGCTTTCCGGTCTTCTCCTGGATCACAAGATCCACATCCACGAAGGAATATCCAAGACGCTTCGCAAGAAGCACGCCGATGGTGCTCTTTCCGGACGCCGGCATTCCGATCATCAGAATATTTTTTTTCTTCATAACTTATGCCTCGCTCTTTTGTCTGTCGCTGTAATTATCTCTGGTTAACTGTTCCGTATGACTGCAGTCACTCTGCAGACTACTTCTGTCTCTTCTTATCATTCCGCGGACCGTCGGATTTCTGACTATTCGCCTTTCTGGTTTGTTCCGGCCGGGTAGTTGCTTTCTTTCCGCCGTTCACGTCTGCAGACTTTCGAACTTTCCCGGCACCTCCGGCTTTTTCCGCTGATTTTGAAGTTTTCCTGCCAGCCTTCGCACCCTTTTCCGCTGATTTTGAAGTTTTCCTGCCAGCCTTCGCACCCTTTTCCTGCTTTCTCACGCTGTACCCGAAGCTTCCCAGCTCCTCGCCCATCCCATAATATCTTCCATGGGAATAGGCTAACGGCTTCGCCATGGAAAGATGGAAGGTGTCCTTCTCATCCATGTACGCTTCGTCCACATCCACCGCCACGACATCGGCGATAAACATATGATGGCTTCCCAGCTCTTCCACCTTCACAACGCGGCACTCGATGTTCACCGGGCTCTCTTTGATCACCGGTACATCCACCACGTTCGCCTTCTCCGGGGTCAGCCCGGTCTCTTTCCACTTATCCACGTCGCGCCCGGAGCGCACGCCGCAGTAGTCTGTCGCCCAGGCCATAGACTCCGTCGTCAGGTTTACGACGAACTCCCCAGTTTCCTTCATCATATGGTAGGAGTGTCGTTCCGACCGGACACTGATGGACAGCATCGGCGGATTCGTACAGATGGTTCCCGCCCATGCCACCGTAAAAATATTCGAATTTCCTTCCCGGTCAGCCACCGTCACAAGGACAGCCGGAACCGGGTACAGCATATTTCCTGGTTTAAACTGTCGTTTTCCCATCTTTACAGATCCTGCCTTTCTTCAATCGCGACCTTTCCGGCCTCTCACACCTGCAGTGTCTGCTATCCGCACTTCCTTTCAAATGCGTAACAACTGCTGCTCCCAACTTATAAATACGGCAGCCCGGTCATGACTTCTCCCGATCCGACCGTGTCAGACAACCGGGCTGCTGCAAAAAATTTGCTACTGTAATGCCATCATGATCTGCGGCGCAAGCTGTTTCTTTCTGGAAACAACGCCCGGAAGCTTCACGATTCCGGTCTGTCCGCTGACGTTCTCCATATCCTCATCCTTTACATGGAACGCATTGGCAATAAGCTGCTCCGCTCCCTGTCCGGTGCAGATCAGATCTGTGGACTCTGTCAGAATGTTTGTGAGCATGAAGAACATCATGTCGATCTCATGCTGCTCTCTCTCTTTCTCCGTGTATGCGGACATTCTTGTTCTCAGATCCTTGAGCTCCACTGCATTTAAGGAGGTGATCTGGCCGATTCCGAATACGGAATTTCCTACTGTGAATCTCTTAAAATCCTGGTAGAAAATATCGCCGTCGGATTTTCCCTTCAGGTTGCTTCCTGCGGAGAACATGTCGATGGCATACTTCTCGATATCGAGACCAGCGATCTGCGCAAGGGCGAGTCCGGCTGCCTTATCGATCGGCGTGCAGGTCGGGGAACGGAATAACAGGGTATCGGAGATGATCGCACTGCATAAGAGTCCTGCCGTTGTCTTGTCGATCTCTATGTGGTTCTCCTGGTACATCTGGTAGATGATGGTCGCGGTGCAGCCGAGGGGCTGGTTTCTGAAGAATACCGGGGACATGGTCTCAACAGTTCCGAGACGATGGTGGTCGATGATCTCGCGGATATCGGCGCTCTCCATGCCCTCTACGGCCTGGCTCTTCTCGTTGTGGTCCACAAGGATGATACTCTTTCCCTTTGCGCCTAAGAGGTTACGTCTGGAGATCATGCCGATGTACTTTCCGTCAGAATCAAGAATCGGGAAATCGCGGTGTCTCTTGCTCGCCATGATCTCGCGGATATCGTCGAGGTAATCTTCCTCAGAGAATTCGATGATGTTTTCCTTCGTCATAAAGTAGCTGATCGGCATGGACTGGTTGATCAGACGGGCTGTTGTGTAGGTGTCATACGGTGTCGTAATGACTGCACAGCCGCGCTCCTGTGCCAGTTTGCGGATCGTAAGGGATACACCTGCGCCCTCGCAGACGATAATGCAGCCTGCTTCCATCTCGATGGCACAAAGCTGGGACTCATAACGGTTTCCGAGGATGACCAGGTCATGTTTTTCGATATAGTTCTCCATCAGGTCCGGGTTTGCGGCCGCGATCAGGACTTTTCCGCGGTCAAAATATGCCTCAGAATCGCCGACTACCATACTTCCTTCCAGAGTATCAAGGATGTTCGCGTACTTCGTGCACGCTTTTGAGATAATGCTGCTGTCATATAAGTTCATGTAGGACTTGGTGATATCGCCGATCGTGATAACGCCCTCCAGGAGACCTTCCTCCGTCACACACGGAAGTGTGACGACGTTGTTCTCCTGCATGAGTCCCCATGCATTCTTTAAGGAAATTCCACGGGACACGCCTTTTGTCTTGCGGATCTCGATGTCCTTGACCTGCGTCTTGACGTTCTCCACGAGGCGCGGGGCCTTTAATTTAAAATAATCTAACACATACTGTGTCTCCGGGTTTACATTTCCGGCACGGCACGGCTCATAATTCTCGCCGGTAAGCTGATGCTTGAAACCAGCATAGCAGATGGCTGAGCAGATGGAATCCGTGTCAGGATTTCTGTGTCCCAGGACAAGTGTTTTTTTCAGTTCTTCAACTGCCATTGATCTTCTCCTTCTATTGCGTTTTTCTCAGACGTACAAATAAGAATGTGTTACAATAACTTCATAGTTCGTTCACAATTTGTTCACATTTGTTTTTTATACTTATTGCATAAACAAAAAGTCGTTTGACTTAACCAACTAGACAAATTGCACATAGATTTTTCATAATTGCCCCGGTTGTCGCGACCGGGGTCTCCTCTTTTTTAGAGGTAATGTGTGTCCGCTTATGGCGGACACTTTTCTTTTTCACCCATACATGCGCTATGTGCGTTCACAGCAAAAAGGGAGTCCGTCACCGGACTCTCTCTTCTTTATCCGATGATCAGCTTCGCGGCACCGTAGATTCCGGCATCATTTCCAAGCTTCGCAAGAACGATGTCCGCCTTCTTTGTTGCCATCGGAGATAACTCATCGTGGTACCTCTTAATAATATCAGTCAGGAATGTTCCGGCCTTGGATACACCGCCGCCGATCAGGAATGCCTGTGGATCCAGAACCATGGAGATCGTCGCAAGAGCCCAGCCAAGGTAATAGCAGGACTTATTGAGGGATTCCAGTGCAAGCGCATCTCCCGCCTTCGCTGCATCCAGCACGTTCTTCGCGCTGATGTTCTTTAAGCTTCTGAGAGTGGACGGGCGGTTATCTGCCGCCAGCATTCTTCTTGCGGTTCTGGCGATTCCTGTCGCGGAAGCCACCTGCTCTAAGCAGCCGTGTCCGCCACAATTGCACGCCTCTTTCTCACCTTCCATCACATGGATATGGCCGATCTCACCGCCGACCCCCTGTTCGCCGGTCCAGATCTTTTCATTCAGGATAATGCCGCCGCCGACGCCGGTTCCCAGAGTTACCATGACAAGGTTTTTGTAGCCTTTTCCGCCTCCCTGCCACATCTCACCGAGAGCCGCGACGTTCGCGTCATTTCCGCTTTTTACGACCATACCATCCAGCAGTCTGCTGAGCTCCTGCTGTGGATTTCCGGCCTTCCAGCCGAGGTTTACACACACTTCGCAGTGTCCGTTCGGAAGAACCGGTCCAGGGAATCCCATTCCCGCTCCGGAAAAATCAGAGAGCTCCAGACCGCTTTCCTTTGCCATTCTGCGGATCGAAGCCGCAATATCGCCCAGGATATACTTTCCGTTCTCCTCTTTTCTTGTCGGAATCTCCCACTTCTTTACGAGAGTTCCGTCTTCCTCAAAGATACCGAGCTTCACGCTTGTTCCGCCGATATCGATTCCAATACACTTTAAACTCATGTGTGCTCCCCTTTTCCCTGATTTTCCGCTATCCGTCCAACAACGGCTTTCAGCCATCTGTCCGGACAGCACACGACCTTGCGGAGCTGCCGCCCCATAGTCCAGGCGCCAGCCCCTATTTTTCACAGCCGCCCATTTCACATCGGGCTGCCGCATTTTCCATCTATCTGATTAGAACAGCGTCTTTACAGTATTTACAACGTTCTCAACAGTAAATCCGAACTTCTCGAACAGTTTTGCTGCCGGACCGCTTGCTCCGAAGCTCTTCATGGTCACATAAGCTCCGTCGAGGCCGACATACTTGCCCCAGCCGAAGTCGGAAAGTGCCTCAACGACAATTCTTCTTCTGACTTCCTTCGGAAGTACGGACTCCTTGTACTCTGCGCTCTGCTCCTCGAAGATATCCATACACGGCATGGATACGACGCGGATCTTCTTGCCTTCAGCTGTAAGTTCTGCTTTCGCCTTAACCGCAAGATCAACCTCCGAACCGCTTGCGATCAGGATTGCGTCCGGTGTTCCCTCGCAGTCATCGATCACATAGCCGCCCTTTAACGCGTCCTTGCTGCTTCCCGGGATCGGATTGAGGTTCTGTCTGGAAAGGACAAGCGCTGTCGGTGTCTTCTCAGATGTTACTGCAGACAGCCATGCTGCGGATGTCTCTGTCGCGTCACACGGACGGAATACATGGAAGTTCGGCATTGCGCGGAACATAGCGAGCTGCTCGATCGGCTCGTGGGTCGGTCCGTCTTCGCCAACGCCGATGCTGTCGTGAGTCAGAACAAATGTCAGCGGAACTCCCATCAGTGCAGAAAGTCTCGCCATCGGTTTTACATAATCACTGAACACGAAGAATGTCGCAACATAAGCGCGGAGACCGCCGTGAAGCATGATACCGTTGCCGATCGCTGTCATTGCAAGCTCTCTTACGCCGAAGTGGAGGTTTCTGCCTGCCGGGTTCTCTGCGGAGAAGTCGCCCGCATCCTTCATGGCTGTCTTGTTGGACGGAGCAAGGTCAGCAGAACCGCCGATCATGTTCGGCATGATGTCCTTTAAGATGTTGATCATCTTGCCGGAAAGGGAACGTGTTGCCTCTGCCTTGTCTTTTGTGAGCCAGAGTGCCTCGTTCTCGATCAGTGCCTTTGCGTCCGGAGCTGTGTGGTACTGCTCCCAAAGCTTCTCCATCTCTGGGTACTCGTCGCAGTATGCGGCAAACATAGCGTTCCATGCTGCCTCAACGTCTGCCTTCTCCTCCGCGAGACGGGAATAATGCTCATAGACCTCTTCCGGTACAAAGAACGGCTCCTCATACTGCCAGCCGAGAGTCTCTCTCATTGCTTTGATGTTGTCAACACCTAACGGCTCGCCGTGGGCGCTTGCCTTGCCCTGTTTAGCCGGGCAGCCGAAGCCGATCTCAGTCTTGATGGTGATGAAGGACGGATGCTCAGTATCAGCCTTTGCAACCTCAATTGCTGCGCCGATAGCGTCGATATCTGTTCCGTCTTCAACGGTAATTGTCTGGAAGCCGAATGCTTTCATGCGCTCTTCCACGTTCTCGCGGAATGCGATGTCTGTGCTTCCCTCGATGGAGATGCGGTTGGAATCGTAGAGAACGATAAGTTTACCAAGTCCAAGTGTTCCTGCAAGGGAGAATGCCTCAGAGGAAATTCCCTCCATCATGCAGCCGTCGCCGCCGAGTACATATGTGAAGTGATCGACAACCGGGTAGCTTTCCTTGTTGAATACGGATGCCAGATGCTTCTCAGCCATTGCCATACCAACAGCCATGCCCATACCTGCGCCTAACGGTCCTGTTGTAGCCTCAACGCCTACGGTGTGGCCGTATTCCGGATGTCCCGGAGTCAGGGAGCCGACCTGACGGAAATTCATGAGGTCTTCCTTTGTAAGGCCGTATCCGAACAGGTGAAGCAGGGAATACAACAGCATGGAGCCATGTCCGCCGGATAAGATAAAGCGGTCACGGTTTGCCCACTCCGGGTTTGCCGGATTGTGGTTCATGTGGTGTGCCCAGAGCTCATAAGCCATCGGCGCACTGCCGAGGGGAAGTCCCGGATGGCCGGAATTTGCCTTCTGGATCGCATCTGCGGATAAAATTCTGATGGAATTGATCGCCAGATTGTCGATAGTGTTCATTGTTTCATTCCTCCTGATAATCCATAGGTGTGGTAACTGTTCATTTTCTTCACAGTTATCAGTGTTGTAACATGTTTTCACTATTACATTTATTTACCTTAATTTAATCTCTTTCATTACCTCGCTGCCTGCGGTAATCAGAGAATTGGTACGATTTTTGCCTGCTCTTACGAGCGATACAGGAAAGTCAAACTGTCCGTTAAACCTCTCGTGTCCGTCCAGGTTGTATTCCCTGCACGATTCCTCATTATACAGGATAAGCCTGTCCCCGTCAATGAGGACGCCTGTGTAGGCGTAGTCAAAATCAATGCTTGTAACCTTCTTTCCATCCGTGTTGTATACATCAAGCCGGTACGGACTTCCGGAGGTACTGTCGACAACGACAGCCGCATATTTGTCTGAGTAGCAGATACTCTGGATCTCTTCATCCACCGGAACAAACGTGACATTTGTGTCCGGGATCACATTTTTTACAGAGATAAAGGTCAGCCCTTTATCGGAAAAGGCGCAGACCGTCTGATCATTTAAGTAGCGGATGCGTCCCACCATCTTGTCATCAAATTCTTCTTCAAAAGCGGCGATAAAACGGTTGTTGACATTTTTTCCGATCTCAGAGAAATCGTAGAACGCCACCTTGTTCTTCAGAGCGCCATTTTTCATGTACATAACGGACATGACGATCTGTTTTCCGTCTGGAGAAAGCGCGATGTCCACCGGATATCCATCTCCGGATAAGAGCATCTTGATGTTGATCCCCAGCGACTCGCCGTCCTTCTTGAAGTAGAATATGTAGCTCGCCGTGCTGTCCTCAACAACTGCCGCCGCAACGCCGCGGGCAGATACCGCTGCTTTCGTGATCGGAAGCTGTGTCTTCGCCGTTCCGGTACATCCCTCTTTGCTGCAGATGTACATCTCGTTTCCCTGCTGGTCCGCGATCACCGCGTAGTCCCCGTTGATGTTGATGATCGGTGTTTTCATCTCATAGCTCTGGGTCCAGATCGTTTTGCCGGAGGCATCGATATAGGAAGCGCCGTCCTTTGTATACTTGATCACGTTGTCGCCGAACATGGCGAACTTCACAAAGCTGCTATCGCCGACCGTTTTTGACGCTTCTGCCGGTGCAGAAGTTTCCGCGGACGCCGTCTCATCTGGGGTTCCGCTTCCCGCCCCGGAAGCGCCGGAGCTTTCTGCCGAAGCAGTCTCACCGGCTCCGTCTGTCCCTGCACTGTCAGCCGCAGCACTTGTCTCTGCTGCCTGTGTTTTCTTATCCGCGCCAGAGTTTTCTGTGTAGCGCATGGACCGCTCCCACTGGACGCTGTAGCCGGTATACTCATATTCGTTCATGTACCGGTAGCCGGTAAAACCTAATGCTGCAAGAAAACAGACGGCCGCGGCCGCGATGATCCGCTTTTTTCTTTTATATTTGGCAAGCCGGCCACCATCCATCGGTTCTTCCGATCCGTTGTCCGGCATCTGTACGATATTCTGTCTGAGCTGCCTTTTTTTCTTCTCTCTGTCCATAGATTGCATATCACTCATAAAAATCTCCTGAAAATGGACATATATAGGCTAGTATACACCATTTTCAGGAGATGCGCATTAAATTCTTTGTTTTTATTGCAGTTCATTTTGCGGGGCGGAACCAATCTTGACCTGCAAGATGATTTTTCAAAATTTTTACAGGTTCTGATACATTTTTAACAGGAGAAAAGTCTGAAATTTACGGCAGAACCAGCTTCTGCCCTGCCACAATATGGTCCACATTGTCCAGGTGGTTCAGTTCGCAGATTTCGGACAGCCGCTTCAAATTTCCATACTCTTTCCAGCAGATTCCGTATAACGTCTCCCCGTCACCGATCTCATAGATCCGGTAGCCGTTTGCGGACGCGGCAGCGTAATCGACGGGTTCCTTCTTGGAACTTTCCGTGCTGCTCTGTTCACTCTCTTTTCCCATTCCGACGCGGGGCTGGGTCGGAGACTCGGCGCTGGTGGACGGAACTGCCTCCTCTACAGCACCGGATGCGGCGGCGGTCTCATTGCTGGCTGCCGCCGCGGTGTCTGACGGCTGGCTCACTGTGCCCGTCTGCCCACCGGAACTGCCTGGCGTGGACTGCGCCTGCTGCCCATCTGTACTGCCTGTACTATGATTCTGCGTCTGATTGTCCACGCTGGCGGCCTCCGTATCCGTCGCGGCTTCCGTCGTCTCCATAGTCTCCGCCGCATAACTTTCCCCGGTCTCACCGCTGGCCTCTGTCGGGAACACATTTCCCGGGCGCTCCTCGATGACAAAATCCGGCTCCTGATTCAGCTTGTCCAGGTAATCACTCCAGTTCGCCGTCCCCGCAGGCACCACAGAAGTCAGCACAGACTCCATCTGCCGCATCTTGTGATAATTGTTGACGAGGACCACGCCTCCTGCCAGCACCGCCACCGTGAGGACCCCGCAGGCCGTCCCCAGGATTCCGGACATATGCCGTCCGGCATCCGCCTGTTCTTTCCGAACCGTCATCCGCTGGCGGAAATCCTTAATGACCTTCTCGTGGGACCCGGACTCCACCCTGCGAACATCTTTCCGCGTCACCATGTAATCCTGCATCATCTGATTCCGCTCATAGTAGATACAGTGGCCCTTTAACCGGTAAAATCCGTCCTCCGACGTGACATAGACCGCCTCCTCGCCTTCCAGTCCATGATTCAGGTACATAAGCTTGTTCTTCCCATTGAAATACTGGTTGTGCTGCTTCCAGTAATTCAGCGGACTCAACTGGCTCGACGGCGCCCCGCAGATAAACCATCCCTGGACCGTCCGCTTCGGAAATGACTCCTCAATTCCCCGGTATGCCTTCTTCCAGGCATTCTCCGAGAATTCTATCTTCTCCCCGGACACCTCCACGTCCTCCATCTCGATGGCCCCATCGATAAAGATATACGGCATGCCGTCATAATTTTCCGTGCTGCCCAGCAGAAGTCCCACCCGCAGCGTCTGGTTTCCCGCCGGATACAGGCGCTTTAAATATGTATTTACATAATCCTCCACATACAGCCGGACCACCTGGTCCGTGTCACCGATCTGGCGGATATTTTTCGGAAGTTTCGGAAACGGATTGTATAATTCTCCCATGCTGTCACCTCGTTCTATCTTCAGGCGGCCGGCATGTCCAGATACCGGCCGCCTCTATATTTACGCGAACCACGAAACCGTGCTTCGTCGGATTCTTTCCGAAGTATAGCATGATACACCCGCAAAACATGTCAAAACGGTGCAGCCTGACTGGAAAAGTTTTCGACACGTCTCCCAATGATCCGCATCCCGAGACAGATGCTGCGGCTGATGCAGTCCGCCAGGCGCATGACCATGGACAGGCGGATGCTCTGCAAAAACAGGGGATCCCCGCTCTCCGCCCCGCCGACGATCCCGGTAATGGAGATGTCACCCACGGCGGCAAGCTCCTTCCGAACGCCCAGTCCCGGGCGGAGCGGTCCTTTTTCCAGTGTCACGAGCCCCACATGATCCCAACGGCCAACGGCGGCATCCACGGCGATGATGATCGCGTCCGGATAATGTTCCTCGATATGCTCCAGCGTCCGGTCAAGATTCACCGCATGGACCGGATGTTCCAGTGTCCCGATCACCACCACATTGCTGATCTCCTCCGCCTCCAGCCGTGAACCAATGAGCGGCCCCAGGCTGTCCCCCGTGGACCGGTCCGTCCCGATGCACAAAAACACCACCTGGCGGCGGCCAGATGCCCGCATCTCGTTCATCAAAAGAAGCAGAAGTCTCGCCGCAAATTTCTCCGCTTCAAATCCCGCTTCCGTATCATAATAAGTGATCTTCCGCCTCCCGAATCTCATGGTAAACACTCCGTTTCCTGGCTGGTTTCTATGAGACATTATAGGCAGAATACGCAGAGATTATACATGTTATTCCCTCTCCGTTCTGTTCGTTACTTTTCACGATATTTTTATATAATATGGAATTTCTCAAAAATCTCCCATTATAAAAAAGAATGTGCCTTGGCACATTCTCGCGCCTCGCGCGGTCGCTTGCGACAATCTACATCTTCGCGCGAGTGCGCATCTTTGGCACGTTAGTGCCTTTTTATGTAACAGGGAATTCCTCGGAATTTCCTGTTACATAAAAAAGAGACCAGGTACCCTCAAATACCCAGTCTCTCATCAAATCTCTATTTTGCTTAGTAATCAAAGTGCATCATATCCGCTCTGCTGAATCCGGCTCCCCAGTTCCATCCATGTTTTCCAAATGCCTTCACAACATCACTGTCACGTCCAATGGAATACGGATTCACGCCCGGCTCCCATTTATTTCCGACGAGAACGGTTGTACCGTCTACATCGATCTGCGGGTTTGCGTCAGGATTGATATCAATGGCAGTTCCAGAACTATGGTTGCTTCCAAGTCCGTTGCTTCTCCAGTTGTATCCGCCGACACTCTCGATCGGGAACTGCTCCGGTCCATTATAGATCTCTGTAAAGATCTCCTTTACATCATTCGCGATGGAACTTAACACCTGCACATGCGCTGTTCCGGCAACCTTCTGGCCATTTCTCAGTCTCCATACCGGAATCTCCACACTGACCATCTCAGCGGATGCGGTCGCATCACACGGATTGGCCGCGATTCGGTCAACCTGTTCTCTCACTTTTGCTATTTCATCCGGATTGTAAGCATCCCAATTATAATATTTTGAAGAATAGTGATAAGCTGCCTTATCTATTTCGCTCAAGTAATCAGCTTTCAGATACCAGTCCGGATCATAATTATAGCCATAATTCCAATAACCGGAATTATTCGAATTGCTGTTACTGTTGGAACCACCGCTACTGTTTCCGGAAGTTCCAGAGCTGCTGTTCTTCGTCTCCCCACCGGCTTTCTGCTTTACCTCGCCGCCAACGACCCAGGCACCGATCCTGTTTACCTGATAGCCGTCCGGTGTTGTCGTATTTCTCAGGACATAGCCGTTTTCATCAAAATAGAAGCTCTCTGCCATTCCATCATTGTCCGTATCGATCCATGCCCATCTTCCCTTCGGATAGGAACCATCATCAAACTGGTACCACATTCCGTTCGCGTCGGATTTCCATGTTCCCGCAAATGAGGCAAATGGCATTGCCATGCAGAATACCGCGGCAGCAACCGCAATCTTCATTCCAATCTTTCTCATCTTTTGTTTTCCTCCCCTGTGATGCCGTTCTTCCTGTCTTTTTCGCACCACTTTAAAATATACTTTTTCTCCAACTATCCAGTACCTTTATAGTTACAAGCAAAAATCCATTCCGGATCAGCTGCGCCGATGGGATTTTTGCCTTCCAGCTTATGTTCTCTTGCGGTCAGCACAGCAAGCGTGCAGACCTACTGAACAGTTATCTTTTTCTTTTCCATTCGTTTTTTATACGAATCGGTATTTTCGTCGGACTTGCTGAGCGTTTTTTACTTTGCCGTCTCTTCCTGGCTCTTATAAACAGCAATCGCGTCACTTATATTGGACGCTGCTCCGCTTCTCACGATATCCGCCAGCGTCTGCAGCTTCTCAGAAGTCATATAGCCTTTTCCTATATATACCTCGTAGTTATCCGTAATAAACAGCGATTTCTCCTTCGCCGCTGTACGCGTACTGCGGAGTTTTTCCGACAAAGAAGCAAGATCATCCTCCATCCGGCCGATCTCTTCTTTATTGTTTGCCGTGATCTCGTCGGAGATGATCGTCCGCGTCACGGTATCGAAGGTCGTCAGCGCTTCTTTCTTTTTCCGGTTGATCTCAGCCACATCCTGATCGAGCTGGGCAATCTCGTCATCGAATTTCTGGAGATTGTAGATCGTCTCGTTCTTGTCCCGGCGGATCGTCTTCGCGATCACTTTCATCTCTTTTTTATTTGCACGGATCTTCGCACGGATGCCAAGTCCCTCTTTCAACACGTCCATGTAGCGCACCTTGGTCATATTTCCCACCGTCACATAGATTCCGCCGAAAATAAGGATCGCCGCCACATAAATTCCAACGAGATACATGGTCCGTCTCTCCGGGATCAGAAAATACGTGCCGCAGGGAATCGCAAGAAAACAGATCAGGATCGTCACAAGAAGTGCCAGAAAATCCTTAAATGTCCTCGTAAAGTAAAGTGCGTAGTAATAATTTCCCCGGCAGAAGCCCGGAACATGATTGGCCTTAAATAAGGTCTTCATCTGATCCGCCAGTTCTTTATTTTCCCGCACAAGTCCCCGGGTGTCCTCCTCGATCCGTTCCTTGACGCCCTGGTTTTTTGCTTTTTCACGCTTCGCTTTTACTTTTTTAAGCCGCTCCTGGGCCTTTCCGAGTTCCGCGTCATAGCTTTTTGTGATCTCTTCTTTCCGCTGCTTCACCGTCTGACTGATGGTTTCTGTAACAGAACGCTGTTTTCCCTTAAGGGAACTCTCTAACTTTTTCTCGTCCGCTTCGAGCTGCTCCACTTCTGTATTCAGAGCTTCCAGTTCCTGTACTGCCTGTCCTGCGCTGGCAAAAAAAGCAGCATAATCTGTAATTGGCTGTCCCATCTTTTGTCCTCCTGGCTCTGGTTCAAGTATGTCATCAAAATGTCCATATAGATATAGATTACTACAATTTTTCTGACGATACAAGGCATTTTGGGCAAAATGTTGTGCCTTTACTTTCTGGAAAAAATCCGTTATACTGTTTTTCAAATCATGATCGTGAAAGCAATCGAATGGAGGACGTTTTTATGTTCCGGATCTGGGGAAAAATATGGAAAGATAACCATCTTGTGCGAGATATGGTTTCCTGCAATAACGACTATTCCATGTCAAGAACTGCCATGGTATTTCAGGCACTGGATGAGATCTGCCATGAATTTGACTTAAGCCAGCCAATCTGGCTCGACTCGAATATCCGCGACTTTCAGCTGCATGATAAGACGCGGTTTACGAAGGACAGTTTTATTGAATCGATCGATTTTGATTATCTGGAATTTCAGGTGATCGAGGAGTAAGCTCCGGTTCATGCACCGTGCAGGCAGGAACCGGAACGGAAGCAGCTGACATATTCTTTACAGAATCACTGCGCATCCTCGCGGAGCGTTTATCTCAGTTGGAGATTGGACTCCCACTGAGACTAATTTGTTATGACTCACCACCTGAAATGGTGGGAGTCTTCTCGACTGAGATAAAAATCAGCCCAACATCCTATCGTGTATTTCCTGTCTGGAGAACACCTGGATATCGGGCTGATTTTTATTTTCATCTCTATCTACGGCTGACTTTTTGCGAATGTTTTTTCTCTTTCTGCCATCTGCATACTTCGCCTCACAAGCCGCATAAAATATTCGTCCTTATAACTTATAATCTCTTGAGAAGCGCCTCTCTTGCCTCCTCATAGCCCGGTTTTCCAAGCAGGGCGAACATGTTCTTCTTGTAGCTCTCAACACCCGGCTGGTTAAACGGGTTGACACCAAGGATGTAGCCGCTGACGCCGCAGGCAAACTCGAAGAAGTAGAACAGCTGGCCAAGGCTGTAAGCATCCTGCGCCGGGATCTTCACCATAAGATTCGGCACGCTGCCGTCTGTGTGCGCGAGGATCGTTCCGTTCATGGCGCTCTTGTTTACAAAATCAACCGTCTTTCCTGCCAGATAGTTCATACCATCTGTGTCGACATCCTCTTTCTGAAGGACGATCTCCGCCGGAGATTCTTCCACGTTCAGAACGGTCTCGAACATGATACGTGCGCCGTCCTGGATAAACTGCCCCATGGAGTGAAGGTCTGTTGTGAGATCAACGGCTGCCGGGAAAATACCTCTCTGGTCTTTTCCTTCGCTCTCACCGAAGAGCTGTTTCCACCACTCAGATACATAATGAAGGCTCGGCTCGTAGTTTGATACGATCTCCACCTGTTTTCCTTTTCTTAACAGGATGTTGCGGACCGCGGCATATAAAAGTGCCGGGTTCTTCTCATACTCTGTCTCAAGAGCGACCTTTCTTGCGTCCGCTGCACCTGTCATCAGGGCGTCGATATCTGCTCCGCTGACTGCGATCGGTAAAAGACCTACGGCTGTGAGCACGGAAAAACGTCCTCCAACGTCATCCGGAACAACGAAGCTCTCGTATCCCTCTTCGTTTGCCAGATTCTTTAAAGCTCCCTTTGCCTTGTCTGTGGTCGCATAAATTCTCTTGTTGGCCTCTTCCTTGCCATACTTGCCGATCAGCATTTCCTTGAATACGCGGAAAGCGATCGCCGGCTCTGTGGTTGTGCCGGACTTAGATATAATATTAATGGAGAAATCTTTTCCTTCCAGTACATCCTGAAGATCATGGATATATTTGCTGCTGATGCTGTTTCCTACGAAATAGATCTCAGGAGTTTTTCTCTTTCCCTTCGGCAGCACATTGTAGAAGCTGTGGGATAAAAACTCGATCGCAGCGCGGGCTCCGAGGTAAGATCCGCCGATACCGATCACGAGAAGCACATCGGAATCTCCCTGAATCTTTTCTGCCGCTTTCTTGATCCTTGCAAACTCTTCTTTATCATAATCAACCGGGAGGTCGATCCATCCAAGATAGTCATTGCCTGCACCGGATTTTGCTGTCAGGACATCTTTCGCGCCCATAACGGTGCTCTTCATGTTTTTCATTTCCTCTTCGCTGATAAATCCGGCTGTCTTGGAATAATCAAATACGATTTCTTTACCCATAACCCTGTCTCCTTTTCTTGTGTGAGATTCACAATCTCCGTTCGTTATTATACCACTTCGTGAAACCCTTGACAATGGACGGAAGCAATTTTATCGGCACTACATCTTCACTCATCATCCGCTTTCCTCCCCCAGGTTTTAAGCACTGCGCCGTGCTCCTGATTTTTCGATTTGTTTGCCGTTCTGTTTCACCGTCTGCCTTGTATTGTTAAAATATGGACTACCTTGCTGATTTTATACCCCGCCACTCTGCAATGTATTAAACAGCGTCTTCAGCATGTCCAGCTCCGCCGGCGGGATTGAATTCCGTATCAGATCCAGCCTGTCCGAATCTTTCAGCATCTCCTCCGGTTGCTCCCTGCTCGCGGCGATCTGCTTCAGGCTCTCGCTCAGATGATTGATACTCTGGGCAAGCTCCGTCTCACTTGTCGGTACTTTTCCGCCTGTTCCTGAATTTTCCTGTCCAATATCCCGGACATTTTGAACTGTGCCTCTATTATAATCGGCCTTTCCCGCCGTTTTTTTTGATGAACTGCCTGCGCTGTTCCCATTTACGGCCTGGTCGTCCTCATTTTCCTGGAACGCGGGTCCTTTTCCGTCCAGACGTGACGTTCTCCCGGTGTCCCTGGTCCTGGCGAGACTCCCTTTTTCCACCTGGTCCGTTTCCCCGTTCCCGTTAGCAGCCTGTGCGTCCTTCTTTTTTCCAAGGACAGAAAAGCGGCTGTTGAGCTTTTCTTTTCTCGCATTCTCCTGGTTTCTTCCATATCCAATGCCGCTGGTGCCTGAAAAATCTACGATATCGGAAGAGCCCACCGCCTTTTTCCGCTCCTGCCCGGCGTAGGCGCTGTTATCCACACTTTTATAAAAATGCGGAGAGTTTTCCACATAATCAACTAAATGATCCGCAAGCTGTTTCCGTTTTGTCCCGGCACCGATCCCGTTGTCCACAAATGCGAGGAACAATCCGCCAAAAACGCCCGCTGCCCCGTAGAGCACAATATAATAGTTGTCACACCGATACCAGTAAGCACCGAACGCCGCCGCTCCGCCTGCCATAAAGCAGAGGATCATCGCCTGCACCGACAAATTGTCCCACCCGTCAAGGCTCATGTGCATGAAACGGAATCCGTAGAGCTGTTTTTCTATGTACGCGTTCACATTTCGGATCCCGTGGTTAATAAGGAACACATTTTCCATGCGCTGTTTCAGCGCCTTTAAATTTTTATCCTTCGTGAGAGCCATGTTTCCGGTTTCTTTGATCAATCTTTTGTAGAGGCTGCCTGTTACGAGTGTGCTGAGTGTCCCGAGCGCACAGATCGCTGCCAGGACATAGAGCATTCTCCCTGTCTGTAAAAATTCCAGCATAATCAGTTCCCCTTTCTTCGTCCAGATCAATTCCAGATGATGCCACTAATTATACCGGCCTAGAATGTTTTTGAGAAGGTTGAGAACGGAAGAATCGTTCGTCAAATGGGGACAGGAATCGCGTTTTAAGGTGATAGTGGAGGTAAAATATTCTCGTAGAAAGTAGTTCTCGCAGCTTTCTTGCTCCAGAAAACTTTTTGAGTCTTCTCTTTTTAGATTCTCTTTACAAGTGCAAGCATCAGGTTCACGGAATGCTCAACAGCCTTTGCCTCAAACTCGCCGTAATCCATATGGGCGCTGTCATCTGCCTTGTCGGAGATTGCACGGACGATCAGGTACGGAACCTTGTTTAAGTATGCGGCCTGAGCGACTGCTGCACCTTCCATCTCTGTGCAGTACGCGTCGAAGGTGTCATGGATCCAGTTCTTTTTCTCCTTGCTGTCGATAAACTGGTCACCGCTGGCAACGCGTCCCTTGAAAGTGCTGATATCCGGGTTTGCCTCTCTGCATGCCTCTTCCGCGAGAGCTAAAAGTCGCTCATCCGCCGGGAATTCCTTCACGCCAAGCTGGGGAATCTCACCTGCCGGATATCCGAATCCGCCTGCGTCCACATCGTGCTGTACTGCAACAGTAGAGAGAACGAGGTCACCGATATTGATCTCATTTCTTAAGGAACCTGCGATTCCTGTATTTACGATTCCATCCACCTGATAAAGATCCACAAGGATCTGGCTGCAGATACCGGCGTTTACCTTACCGATACCGGAACGAACGATGACAACGTCCTTTCCCTCCAGTTTTCCCTTGCAGAAATTCATTCCTGCCACTGTCTTCATCTCTGTCTCTGTCATTTTCGAGCGAAGCTTCTCGACTTCCACTTCCATTGCTCCGATAATACCAAGCATTTGAATTCCTCCGTGTTGTATCATATGATTTTAGTCTGATCTCGAAAGCAGCAGTTCATCTGCTGCTCTTAAACATAGATTCTGTCTGAGTTTTAGACGCGTTCTTACCGTCTTTATCGTTCTCATTATACGGGATACAAAGCGGAAGGTCAAATAAATCCTTAGCTCATCCGCCGATAAAATCCTCAACACATCCGTCGATCTCCAGAATGACCAAGTCACTAAGTTCGCTCGCTCTTCTACTCACCTCGAACTAAGCTGACCCGTTTTTAATAATTCCGATATTTGCTTCGTCTGTAACCTGTAAACTTATTTTTTCCGTCTGGAAATCTTGCTTTATCGCCTATCCTCAGCTCTTTCCGCGCTTCTCTTGACAATGATTCTCTGCTGTGAGTATAATAAGGATACTTTCAAACTGGCCGCAAGGTCATATTTTTTACAAACGGAGGTTTTTATATGGTATACAAGACACAGGGCACCTGCTCCAGAGAAATCCATTTTGATGTAGAGAACAACAAACTCAAAAATGTAAGCTTCGTTGGCGGCTGCAATGGAAACTTAAAAGGTATCGGCCTTCTCGTTGAAGGCATGGATATCGACGATGTCATCAAGAGAGTCGAAGGCGTAAGCTGCAACGGCCGCCCAACTTCATGTCCAGACCAGCTTGCAAGAGCTTTAAAGCAGTATAAGGCGCAGCAGGCTTAAACATCAAAAGTGAGTCATTTCCAGACGTAAAAATAGCCCCGCAAGAGGTTTGTTGTGCGCGGGGCTATTTCTTTTATTCAGTTCATAAATTGTCGAATCATTATTCTCACCGGCCTCGACCGGTTTTATCTACGGTGTCTTCCCATCAACCATCTCCCTTTATCAGTTTGTGTCTATATTATTCGGCCGAAATAATATACTAAAGTATTAAAGGTTAAACTGCATGGTCGGTGAGAAGAACACCGTCTGTCTGTGTGGATTTGCCTTCTGCATCATCGCCCCACTGAACTAAATGTATTGCACGAGCACGGTAATAACGATTAACTTCACATCCTGACACTGTAAATCCTACATGATATGATGTTAGGTTCTCATCTTCTTTAATAGTTTTTTCAAATTCCCAATGTCCAACCTGTACCCACTTTTCTTTTGATTCATCCCACATATCCAAAAATACAGATTGATAAATATCATCCACTACACTATGTGCAAATGTATCTACAGAAATATGTAATGTTCCATCTTGTTTATTAACCAGTTCCAACATTCCTGCTGAAAATACTATTCCTCTTGCACTGTTAGGTGTAATATCACCATCATTTACACATGTATCAGCTAATAGCCTACTTTGTGTGTATGTAGTTAGCAGACTATTCCTCACGTCTTTTAGTCCTGCAAACGCAGTTCCACACGTCATCAATGTAAATATTAGTGCCACCCCGATAATCCTTTTCATTGCTTTCATTCACTAATCTCCTTTACTTATTTTTATAAATATAAACGTATGTAAAAGAGATTTGTGACCGATTTTTAAAAAAAATTTAGATATTCTAATATTTTTTCAAATTCCTCTTTTTCTATATATCCAAATAAGTAATAATAGCTATTGTTTATTGTAATAAAGCATTCACATTCCTGATTGTTATCCTCTAAGTCATTAATATAATATTCTATATCTTTATTAATCCATTTGTTAAATATAATTCCTTCCTCATTTCTATCTGACTTTATTTCTGCAGAAACACTCATTTCCTTCTTTCGTTGAATAAGGTAAACACTTTTTCCGCAATAAGAAAATTCTATCTGCCCTCCGTCTTCATAAATATCATAATTTATAAACTGTAATTCTTTCGGAATATACCCCAATTTTAATACGGGAAGTCCTAATTCACTCTCCAATGCTTCATATGCCTGTTCCAATTTTGAATTACTTGGCATATTTTTATCATTATCTAGAGAAATTGTAGTCTCATTTCTTCTAACCTTTAAAAAATAACTCTTCTTCCCAATCGCCGTCCCCCCAAGCATCCCTGCAATCACTGCCACCAACGCCGCAGTAGCAAGGACCTTCTTCTTTCCGAATCGTATCACTTTCTTCTCATTCTTCTTTTTCTCTTCCGCTTCAGAGATTACTGTTACCGTCTTCTTTGGAAGCTCTTCTGCAATTTGAATGTTGGCTGATTCGTTCTGTGGAACCAGAGTCGGTGTCTGGGAGGCGGTTTCCTTTTCAAGTTCGGCTTTTCGTGCCAAGAAACGTTTCATGAGTCGATCTTCGGCGCCAGTGAAGTTTACATCTTTGAAAGTCTCGTTTGCCTGATCCAGCTGTTTTAACAGCTGATCATCCGAATAGCCAAACGCTTCCCGAAGACATTCGCTTATTTTCTGATCCTCACGATTCTCCGTGTCTGCCATGATTCAGCACCTCGCTTCTTCCTTTGTATCTATTAGGGGTTGACATTTCTCTTTCAGCCGTTACTATTAAATAGTCAGCAGCTGTGAAATTCTTGCTCCATGGAGGCAATTTTTATGAAAACCATTCTTCTCACCGGCGGTGGTACAGCCGGTCACGTTACTCCGAACCTTGCCCTGATTCCGTCTCTCAAGGCAGCCGGATATGATATTCGATACATTGGTTCCTACAATGGTATGGAACGCAAACTGATTGAAAACGCAGGTATTCCTTACGACGGAATCTCTTCTGGAAAACTGCGCCGATATTTCGATTTAAAGAACTTTACCGACCCATTCCGCGTATTAAAAGGTTACGCAGAGGCCTTAAAATTGATGAAAAAATACAAACCGGATGTTCTCTTCTCTAAGGGCGGCTTTGTTGCGGTTCCTGTTGTCCTCGCTGCAAAGCATTACCACATTCCGACGATCATCCACGAGTCCGATATGACTCCAGGTCTGGCAAATAAACTCTGCATTCCGTCTGCAAAATGGGTATGCTGCAACTTCCCGGAGACCTTAAAGTATCTTCCGGAAGGAAAGGCAGTCCTCACAGGATCCCCGATCCGTGCAGAACTCCTTCAAGGTGACCGTCTTGCCGGTCTGCAGTACACAAACCTCTCTGCGGCAAAACCGATTATTCTTGTAATCGGTGGAAGTCTGGGCTCCGTAAAAGTAAACGGCGCGGTCCGCAGTATTCTTCCAAAGCTCTTAGAACAATTCCAGGTGATCCATATCTGTGGAAAAGGGAACCTGGATGAGTCCCTGATTGGAACTCCCGGTTACGTTCAGTATGAATATGTTGACAGTCCGCTGAAGCACTTATTTGCGGCAGCTGATCTGATTGTCTCCAGGGCAGGTGCAAATTCCATCTGTGAAATTCTTGCACTCAGGAAGCCGAATGTCCTGATTCCGCTCTCCGCAGCGGCCAGCCGTGGAGATCAGATCCTGAATGCCAATTCTTTTGCAAAACAGGGGTATTCCACGGTTCTGGAAGAGGAGAAAGTGACTGACGCCACTCTTTTTGACGCGATTCACGATACCTACGAGAACCGCCGGACATTCATTGATAGTATGGAAAAGAGCCATTTAAATAATGCAATTGATACGATCATGAAATTGATCAACGATTGTGCTGATCACAAATGACCGCGGTCCATACGACTTTTCAGGTTTTCTCTTAAGTATTTTCTTGCTCTTGAAATTCGCGAACGACACATGTCGTTCGTGATTTCAAGACGCTCACAAATTTTTTCAGTCGTAAATCCCTGGATGAAATACATCACCGTGACATCCTTCCACGATTCCCTTAAACCATCCAGGACCTCGAAGATCTGACCGCAGCTTTCTCTGCTAATTACGGATTGCAGCGGATCGTATGTGGAAAGATCTGCGACATACTCCAGTTCACTCACATCTTCGTCCTCATTCGGCTTGATGCTTCGCTTCTCTTTTCTAAAATAGTCGATACATTTATTCTCGACAATACGCGCCAGCATCACTTTTATAGCTTTTTCACTCTCTAGCTTCCCGCCATAATCCGCCCGGTAGAACGACCAGAATGCTTCCATGACAATGTCTTCCACATCATCATATGGCACTCCGATCGCATAAGCCAGCTTCATATACATTTGAGCATATTTCGTAATCAGTACTTGCAGCAGTTCATCTTTGTCCTGCGGCATAAATTCTCCTTTAAAAATCTCTCTGATTACAGTGCATCTTTAATCTTTTCTGCTGTCTCAGCAAGAACCTCCGGATCTTCTTTTCCCGGTTCCCATCCAGCGATCACCGGACCGCCCTCATAGCGCGGGATCACATGTACATGGAAATGGAATACCGTCTGTCCTGCTGCTTCACCGTTATTCTGTACCAGGTTGAAGCCTGCGCAGCCCAGGGATTTCTTCATTGCGGTTCCGAGTTTCGCTCCTAACGGAAGTACTTTTGCAGCAATCTTCGGATCCAGCTCGGTAACGTCCTTAAAGTGTTCTTTCGGAAGGATCAGGGCGTGACCTTTCGCAGCCGGACCAAGGTCCAGAATTACACGGAAATCTTCATCCTCATATACAGTTGAGGAAGGAATCTCACCATTCGCGATCTTACAGAAAATACAGTTACAGTCTTTCATCTTTTGATACCTCCGTCCGCCCACCAGTCTCTGGCAGGCCTATGATATAAAATTATAGCAAGCACAAAGCCTATTACAAGGCCAGACAGGTGTGCGATATTGTCCACACCGGTGCTTGTATATCCTAAATACAGGGAGAAAAAGATCATGATCACAAGTTGTCTTGTATTCAGATCTTCCAACTGCCCTCTGTTGGCCGTAACCACATAAAGCAGGCCGCCGACCACTCCAAAAATTGCGCCGGATGCCCCGGCTGATACTGTCATTGTATCAGCTGTGTGCGCCATCATAGACACCCAGTTCGAGCCAATTCCGCAGAGCAGGTAAAATATCAGGTACTTCACATGTCCCAGTGCCCGTTCCAGGTTGTCCCCGATCACAAACAGGACCAGCATATTGTTCATAATATGCCGGATTCCAAAATGCATAAACATCGCTGTCAAAAGCCGGTAATACTCACCGTCCTCCAGGACTGCAGGTGCAAACATCGCGCCCTTTGTATACATGAAATACGCGTCCTCCGAGGAATCTGTGATCTCCAGATACAGGAAAAACAGCACATTCAGAGCGATCAGAAGTCCATTTACATAAGCCTTCTTTCCATATCGGCTTCCCATGGGTCTCATCCTTTCTACTCTGTTATTTCATGACGCCAAGTCCTTTTGCGATGATCGTGATAAAGTCCTGGACATTCGTCACGATAGTCGTTGCGGAGAGGCTTCCGCGGTCCATCAGCTTGTTTACCACAAACTCGTCCGCATCAACAGTATAGAGATATACCGGGCGGATCGTTCCGTCCTTCATAACGCGGAATGACGGAGTCATATTGCCCGTGGCAATCGTGTGAAGCATTGTAGCTAAGCAGATCACACAGGTGGCATCCCGCACCATATCGCGCATGGCGCTCTGTCCTTTATACGCGTCTCCGATGACTTCCGGCATTGGACCGTCATCGCGGATCGAACCGGTCAGAACAAACGGAACATGATTCTTCACGCATCCATAGATAATACCATTGTCAATGTGATTATCCTCGATAAATTTCGGAATGGAACCGCTTCTGCGGACCTTATTTAGTACATCCAGGTGGTTGTAATGGCCATTCGGCTGGGATACCTGCGTGTAGATATCCTGTCCTAGTGCCGTATGCAGCAGCGCGCCCTCCAGGTCGTGGGTCGCGAGCGCGTTTCCTGCCATCAGACCGTGGGCATATCCGTTATCGATCAGGGACTGCATTGCGTTTCTCGCGTCATAGTCGAAGGAAAACGCCGGTCCCATGACCCAGACGATCTTCCCATGTTCTTTTTCATAGCGAAGAAGGTCCATCAGGCGGTCATAGTCTCTCGCATAGGAGGTCTCCCTGCTTCGTCCCTGGCGGAACACAAATTTATCCGCAAGCGCGTCCGCTTCTGTCTGGAATCCTGTACTGTGGACATAAATTCCCTCCTCGCAGGCTTCGCTCCGTCCAAGAATAACCTTGTCACCTTTTTTGAGATTTCTGTTTTCGACTACCTCCAAATGTCCGTCCGGGCAGATCACAACGCTGGAATCCATGCGGCTCTCTTCCGCTAACACCCACTTGCCCTGGATCTTAAAATATTCCGGGAACATAGATGTGCTGTGAAAGTATTCTGGGGCAACCCCATCGATCTCCACGATTTCCCATTTCGCGTCAGGGGCCTTGATAAACTGTTCCTTTGAAAAATCGGGCTGATGATATTCTGGCATCTGAAAAGCCATAATACCCCTCCTTTCATCATTGATGGATATATCATAGACCAAATGTCCGAAAAACACCACCCCTGTTTTGTATTTTTACTTTCTCTTTAACGGAACTTTTACCCAGGAGATCCTACAAAAAACGGTATCTCTGATCCGCAAAAGAGAGCATTTCCCCTGGTTCTATATGAATACTCTCATTTGTCTCCAGGAACCGCCCATTTACACTGGTTCCATTCGTTGAATTGAGATCCGTGATCATATATCCGTCCTTATCTTCTTCAATTTTCGCGTGGATCCGGCTGATCTGAGGCAGATTCAGGCAGAAATCCGATATTTCCCGGTTCTTTCCAATAATAAACGGGAAATATCGGACCAGGACGTCCTCGCCCCCATTTTCCGGGACGAGACGTCTTGTCGCCGGGTATATCTGTCTTCCCGTAAGAAGCACTGTCTGCATTTCATCAGATTCTCTTTGTCTTACATCAGTTCTTAAGTCATTAGGATCAGTATAAATGCCATTCTCATTATTTTCTGCATCTCCCCACACTTCCGCCATATCTCTCCGGTATTCAATTTTGTCCGGCATTCCTCCGCGCTCCCTGTCCTCTTCTTCCCGGAACTCAACTTCCCAGTCCTCTTCTGTTTCCCCGGTCTCTTCTTCATCTTTTTTCACACGAAAGAATATCACGCCGGCCATCAGCACACCTTCCGCCGCAAGGATTCCCCATTTCCATTCCAGAATCCGATCGATTCCGACGATAAAGTAAACTGCCACCGGAACAGCTGCCATCAAAACCGCAAACAGCACTGAAAACAAGTTTTTCCCGTGCTTCAGCCCTTTCTCCTCTGCCAGTTCTTCTGTCTCGCCTGAAAGATCCGTTTTCTTGATCTCAGAATATCTGTACTTTCCTTCTGATCCATTTTGCTTTTCTCCCTGATGTCGCGGCAGCTCTCCTGCTGCCCCTGTCCCATATTCCCTGACCATTTTTCTCTCTGCTTCATATAACTTTTCCTTTCCAGTGTTTTCCCCGAAAATATCTTCTTTCCCGTCTCTTTCTCCCGCCCGCAGACATTTTTCCAGATCCCGGATCCCCAGATTTTCCTTTTCTCCTGCCCGAAACAGAGCGAATGCCAGAACTACCGCGTCTCCGTCTGTGTGATCCACATGGTCCAGAATATACCGTGCCAGTTTCCGGAAACTCTCCTCAAACTGACTGCCACTCCCTAGAAGAAGGCAGAAATTCGCTTTCAGGTCATCCGGATCCACATAGATCATATCCGGTTCCAGACAAAGCTGGTCTCCGTCCATCAGGAACCTTTCCAATGCCGTCATGGTGACGACCAGATCACTGGTGATCTGCCGGATCTCCTTTGCCTTAAATGACCGGTATTCCATCATTCTGGCTAGCGACTGTCTCGACGTGATATTAAAATACAGGAATGTCTCCCCATCGATCCTTTTTTCCTGAAACGGCAGAAGTCCGTTGATCCTGTTTTCCGACAGCATCCGCAGCGCATAGGATCCCCCGATCTCTTTTTCCGGGTGCAGTACCATGTAATTTCGGTTCATTTCTCGTTTAAATTCTGTTTTCATCAGTCATCGATCCTGTCTTTTATTTTCTTCAAGGCGTCCTGCTGCCGCAGAAAAGTCTCCGGGTGGATATCCGCCCGCTCTATATGAAGACTCCAGTCCCCCGCCGCCGCGTCACCTTCTGCCGTCAGCGCTCCCAGATTCAGATGGAGCTCATATGCTCCCAGATAAAGCCTTGGGTTCCCCATCTGGCTTCCCTCCTGCTCAAAAGAATCTATCGTTTTTTTCTCATTGACGTTATTTCTGGCCCGCTCCAGTGTTTCCTCCAGGATCATACTGCCAGTCACCGTATCATGGACCGTATAGGCATATCGGATAAATGCCGCCAGGGATAGTAAGACCACCGAAAGAATTATGGATGCCTCTACCGTTATGCTGGCGCTGTAATATTTCTTTATGCAAGTCGTCTTTCTCATATCATCCTCATAAGCACCATCCACAGTGACGCAGGTAAAAGAAACGGCAAAAACGGCAGCCGCAGTTTTCGGATATTTTCCCTTCCAGTTCCGATCTGTGCGCCGACCATTATCGCAAGCCCAAATATTCCGCAGAAAATCTGCCCGGAGATCAATAACATCACACACTCCTGCCACCCAAGGAAAAATCCGGATACAATAAAAAACCACCCGTCGCCCTCACCCAGGAGCCCCCTTGTCAACATTCCAATCAGCAAAAGCGTAATTCCAGGAATCATCGCCAGAACGATCTCCCCCGGAAGCCGTTCCTTCCATATGCAGGTTATGATCCCTACTGCCGCTCCGCCCGCCAGTACCTCCAGGCTGATGCTTCTCGTTCTGAGATCCTGCCAAGCTGCGGTTCCTAAAAAAACAAAAAACAGATTCATTCTGTCTCCCCCTTTTTCCTCACACAGTATGAGCACAATCCCAGATGTTCCGCCTCATCCTTCGGTACTTCCCGCACATAGGATATCATAGACCTGCAATTTTTATTGCAGTGATAGTGCTCGCCTGCCGTCGTGATATAGACGGTCTCCGATCCATCTCCCTTTTTCCCGCAGACGGCACAGGGCGTTCGCTTTTCTCCGGGAACCTTGCCGTTTTCTGCCTCAGATCTTGTGACAGTCATGTACTCATTCGAAATATAATGGCAGTCCCGGAACAGGTGATATCTCCCTATTCCGGCCCCTACATAGACCATCTCCGTCTGCTCATCCCCATCACCATCTTGAGAAGTCCCGTCTCCCTTTAATTTCCCGGGAATTCCGATCCAGGACCTCCGTTTCACAGCCACAGTCTCCGTCTGTTTTCCCAGAACTGTCTCAAAAAATGGAATCTCCTCCTGATACTCCGCCGCAAACTCGATCTCACCGTTCTCTCCGTATACATCTGCCTTTTTCACCGTCACATGATCCGCGTACTGCCCGACTTTTCCCCGGATCCAAAGAGCTGCCGCAGCGTCCGTACAGAATGCCGGCAACTCACTGTCTCCGGTTTCCATCGACTCCGCCAAAATCCCATATTGACTGATCTCCTCGCCAATCCGCTCCATGGCAGTCTGAACCTTTCTCTGCCTGTCAAGCCAGATAACTGGTTGGAGAAGTGCCAGAAAGAAAAACAGGGCGAGTGGAAGGACAAGCGCAGCTTCCACTGTCATGGAGGCCGGGAGTGAGGAGGTGCATGGATGCGCTCTCCTTGCCAGCAGGGGATCATGTACTTGGAGAGACATATTTTTCCTATAAGAATGGCATTGCTTATTCATTTCATCAAAACTGGCAAAGAAGAGCACAGCCATACACCTCCTTTATCTAAATTAAATGTAACTACTCAGTACCTTCATAGTTACAATCAGGAATCTATTCCAGATCGGCTGCGCCGATGGGATTTTTGTCTTCCAGATTATGTTTTCTTACAGTCAGATGATGGGGGCTGTTTCCACAGCATTAATACGATCCCGCCACATACACAGTTCCCTTATATTCCTCTTTCTGAAAAAACATATGCTTCTGCAAAACCTCCGCCTCGATCTCAATCTGGTATGCGCAGTTCGCCACTGAGAAATCCGCCTGTTTCGTCCGGATATTCCACTGGATCAGATCCATCATCCGGAAATTTCTTGTTTTCCGATCCATGAGAAAGATCAAGCAGCTTAAATACTCCGTATATGTTCTTCCATCCCCGGAGCATTCCCCTGTCTCCTTCAAAAACGACTGATCCAACAGCCCGGAAAGACAGGTCTTCCAGGTTCCTTCTGTCTTCCAGAACGGTATCTTTCCGCCCGCCAACAGCATTTTTACATCCAGCACTGCCTCCCCGAATGCCCACAGCGTCAGGATAAAAAAAGACAACGCCATCTGCGCTGGTACGATTCCCACCGCCACTGCTGCCGCCAGGGCATCCGCCTCCGCCTTTTTATCCGGAGAATTCAGCAAAAACAGTAAGTTCATTGCTCCTCTGAGTGTAAGTACCTGGTTCACAGCATCCTTTAAGTTTTCCCGGTCCGATTTTTTTCCTGCAAGAAGATATTCCATCTCATATCGCAATGCCGATGGTTCTGATTCATTTTCTTTTAAGAATGAAGAGAAATACAGCGGAACATATGCATTTACAGCCATCTGTCTCGATGCCGCCTCCAAAAGCCCGGTTCCCTCTGTATCTGAGCTTTCCGTATCATTCTGATATTTCGACGCGGACGGAATTCCTTTTAAGGAAACAGCGTTCTGCGAGATCGCCGTTCCGGCAGGAAGAAGAATATCCAGCAGTTCTTTGTCAAAAAGCTCCTCCAGGCGGTCCAATGCAGCCGCTTTCTTCTTATCCTTCGGCCCAGAAGCCACTGACTCCAAGTTCTCCATCTCCTCCACGCACTGACTGATCTGCTCCCATTCTGTTTCTTCCTCCTCTTCATCCTCCGCATCCGATTCCATATCGAGAAGCCCGCATGCCTCCTCCAGAAGCTCCAGATTCCGCTCGGTTTGCGTTTCATTCTGCCGATATCCCTCAAGCCGCTCCTTTGCGCTTTTGACCACCTCATTACATGTTGATATTTCCTGTCCCAATGTCCCGGACGCTGTCTCGTCTTCCAGCTGTCCGGAATCCATTTTTTTGTTCTCTGTTTCCAGGCGCTCCAGTTCCTTCTGAAACTGTTTCACCAGACCCGGAAATCCTTTTAGTTCCCGCTTTAAAACAGCCGCATGCCTCTTAAATGCAGCCGCTCTCTCATCATCTGCCGCATCGCAAAGCTTTTCCCGAGTTTCTTCTATCGTCTTCAGTGACTTTTCAACCGCCTGCCCCGCCTTTTCCAGCCTGCGCACCGAACGCCCGGATCCGCAGCAGGAATCATACAGAGTATGGAAGTCTCCCGCTTTCTTTACCTGCTCCGCTTCCTTCAAAACCCCGCTTCCGGACACTGCAAGCTCCGGGAGACGGTACTTCATATAGGCAGCGATCTCCTCCTCAAGCCATCTCCCATTCTCATCCACCATACGGGACATTCCGGAGAGTGTTACGTTTTTCCGTCTTGCCGGATACATATTTGCCTGTTCCAGATAGAAATCGAGATAGCGGCCGAAGGTCTCCTTGATCGCCGCCTCCGATTCATATTCCAGAAATAGGAGCTGATAGCGATCCCATAAATTTCGGTTATAGTAACTCATCACCGATGACACCGCCGAATCCGATGCCATCCGAAGATACAGTCTCGCTCCCGCCGTTCTCGCCGATTCCACAAGTCCTAGGACAAGTGACAGCACACATATCAGCGTCAGACTCAGAAAAACCGTAATCTCTCCCCGGTACCTCATCTAATATACCTCTTTCGCCTGTTTGTTGATCTCCGTAAAGATTGCCGTCAAAAGCTTGTTGATCTGGGTCTTAAACACAATGACAAGCCCAATGAGCACTACGAGGATCAGAACCACCTCAATAACTCCAACGCCATCTTCTTCCATAAGAAATCTCTTCAACTGCATACATACACCTCCCATATCCCTTCTGGATCTTCTCATTCCTGCCGCAGGCATTTTCCGCCGTGCGGCTAAAACATAAAGGATCCTTTTTTCAGTCTCTACAGTGACAAAAATGCCGGTGCCACCACCATGACCATCACAACTCCCAGCATGAGAAACATCGGGATCAGAAGCTTTGTGGACGCCTCCTCGCCTTTTCGGAGCGCAAGTTCTTTTCTCTGACGGAATGCCGTCTCCATCTCCTCCTCGAGAAGCCGCCTCAGATCTTTTCCTCCCGTACTCACACTGTTTCCGAGCAGGGACGCAAATTTTATATAGCATCCCAGACCGATCCGCCGTCCAAACTCCCCGTATGCCCGGATCTCAGGTGTCCCTGTCTCCATCTGGTTCAAGGCAGTCCTCATCTCCCGATATACCGGATGGATAAGCACTGTATTTTTGCTCTCTGCATCCACGACCTGCTTTTTCCATGCCTGGCGGACCGGATAACCGGCCCCGGTCAGAACCACAAAGTCCGACAGCAGCTCCGGATAGTCCAGGATCATCCGGTCTTCCCACTGCTTTTTCGCTTCCTTTGCGTCACTCTTTTCCTTCAGGAACAGACATAGCGCCGCAGCGATCCCCAGAAAGATCAGTCCGCCGTTTCCGCATCCATCTGCCGACCGATAATGGAGAGTTCTCCCGTCAAAAGTTTCTGGAAGCACCACCTGTCCTGTCTCCAGATCTTTCTCCGCAAGCTTCCCCAAAAACGCGGAAAATGTTTCTCCCAACGTCTCGGTCTCTGGAAACACCGTCACAGGAATCTCCACCCAGGTAACCGAAGATCCGTTCATAAGTCCTGCCCGCAGAGTCACCGTTTTCCCGCTCTCAGGCATCTCAGATCCGATCAGTCCCATATCGCTCACGGTCTCGGGGTCCCCGGACTCCCATTCAACAGAAAGTCCATACTTTACGAGGGTCCTGGTAAGGTTCAGGTCACTCTGTACCTTCGAAAGAGACGAATTTCCCCCTAATATCTCCCCCTTCAGGTACTCCATGATCCCCGGAAGTTCTTTCTGAACCTCCGCGTCTGACATTTTCCTCTCAGGAACCGTGACTTTCACCTGTTCCTCCCCGTTTTCCAGGCCTTCCACCAGAAGCTCATACTGCCGGTCCCCGCCGCCATACTCATTTCGGGCGAGAACCCCGTCACGGACAGGATCCCCTATTTCTCCTACCGCCTCCGATAACCCGTAAAGCACAAAACCAGAGAGCACACATGCCGCATACTTTCCATACTCGTTTCCGTACTCGTTCAACCTGCCTCTTCGCGTTTTTTCTCTCATACTTCGATCTCCAGGAAATAATCAGCCAGCCAGCATGAAGCGAGATAGACTGCAAGGCAGACCGTCATCAGCATCCGTCCGATCAGCGTTGTATACAGAATCCCAAAGAACCCCGGTGACGTCAGCTCAATGTAGATTACGATCAAGACGGGAATCCCACTCATGATCCTTTGCTCCATGCGTTTTGATGCCGTTGCCGTCAGGATCTCCTCCTGGATCCGGATCTTTTCCCCGATGATCTCTGCGGTCCTGGTGATGATCCGCATCAGTTCTCCGCCGCTTTTTCTCGCCGCAAGAAACACGTCCGCAAAATTTTTCACATCGTCCAGGCCGCTTCTCGCCGCAAAGTCCCCCAAAGCATCCTCAAATGTCAGATTCATCCGGACCTTTCGCAGGATCAGCCGGATCTCCTTCGCGATCATGGAATCGCTCCCGTGGATCTCCTCCATCTCCTTTAAGCTCACCGCAAACGCATTCTCCACCGAATACCCCGCATTCAGCCCTGATGCCACTGCGAGGATCGCGTCCTTAAACTCTCCCCGCAGTTTTTCCATCCGCCTCTGCTTCAGCTTTTTCTTTAAGGCCAGCGGAAACAGGATCCCCGCCGGAAAAATAAGCAAAATCAAAAGGAAACTCCGGTAAAACACATAGTCCAGCACCGCTGCCAAAAGAATTCCTTCTGCCCCGTAAAGCACCCACTCCCTTCGGCTCAGCGTATACGTCTCATACTCGATACCCTGCAAGTCTGAGTTTTTCCCGGTGCTTAAGCGTTCCGATCTGCTCAAGACTTCCTTCCACTTTCCCTGTATTTCCGAAACCGTCTCCTGCTTTTTCCGCTTCACGGAAGGTAAACAGGGGATTGAGGATGATCTCGCCGTTTTCAAATCTGTCCACCTCCTCGATCGCCGTTACTTTTCTCGTCTTGTCCCGCATTCTTGACACATGGACCATAATGTCCACCGCCGACGCGATCTGGCTCCGGATCGCCGCCAGCGGCAGATCAGCTGCCATCAGCACCATAGTCTCAAGCCTGGACAGCATATCCTTCACACTGTTGGCATGTCCGCTGGAAAAGCCGCCGTCATGTCCTGTGTTGAGGCTCTGTAAAAGGTCCAGCGCCTCTTTTCCACGCACTTCACCGATAATCAACCTGTCCGGTCGCATACGAAGGGCCGCCCGGATCAGCTCCCCGATTCCAATAGCCCCGGCACCTTCCGCATTGGCTTCCCTCGTCTCCATCCGCACCAGGTTTTCGATGTGGTTTAACTGCAGCTCCGCTGCGTCCTCGATCGTGATCACACGCTCACCGGGCGGGATAAACTCTGAGAGTGCATTCAAAAAGGTCGTTTTTCCCGCTCCGGTTCCGCCGCTGACGAAAATGTTGTACCGCGCAGCTACAAGTGTTTTTAAGAGGTCCGCGGCTTCCGGGGAAATACTTCCATAATCCAAAAGGCGCTCCATCGTCATTGGCTCCGGGAATTTCCGGATCGTCAAAATCGGACCGTTTAACGCTATCGGCTCCAACACCACATGAACTCGGGATCCGTCTGAAAGCCTGGCGTCCGCCAGCGGCATCGACGTGTTGACGATACGGTTCACACTGCTGACGATCTGCTGGATCAGATCTTCCAACTGCTCCCTGGATTCGAAAGACTTTTCCCACCGCCCGATCTTTCCCCCTGTCTCTACGAATACCTGGTCCGGCCCGTTCACCATGATCTCCGTCACCCTCGGATCGTCCACCAGCTCCTGCAGGATATCCAGACGTCTGAACGAATCAAAGAGTTCCCGGTGAAGCTTCAGACGCTCCCCAAGTGTCTGCGGGAATTCCTCCGGCTGTTCCTCCATACAGGCATCCATCCTCCGATCGATAAGCTCCGCGATCTCCTCGTCCGACATCTGCCGGTCATATGTCATCTCTGCCAGGATCTGCTCCCGCAGCATCTGTTTCAGCTGTCCCATAAGTTCCTCTGTCCTTTCAGCAGACTCCTCACAAAATCACCCATATCCCCCCACAGAAGTTCCTGGGGAAAATGCTCCATTCTTCTCCCGCCGGTCACCATCGGCACATGGATCTTCTGGATCTTTTCCATGACCGCGCCGTTTCCCACTGCCTCCAGGTATTCCTCAAACTCCCGCATTTTTTCTGCAGAAAACGGGTCCTCCCGGATCGGCGTGTAGATCACCTGGCATTTTTCCAGTAACGGCAGCGCATCCCGCCCGTAATCCCCCACATCGAGAACCAGCGTCGTATAATTTCCTTCCTGCAGGATCCGTTCCAAAAGATCCGCCATCTCCTGCACCGACAGCTGCGTATAGTCCTGTGGAATGCGGATCGGCGGGATCCACGCCATGTCCCCCAGATAATAGACGATAGAATTCAGCCGGATCACATGAAAACGATCCTGTTTATAGTAGTAGATGAGGTCAGAAAGATCACGTTTCCACCGCTCATTTAAGAGTCCTGTAAACCCCGTAAAGGTATCCAGTGTCACAAACAGGACCTTCTCCTCCTTAGCAAGGATCTGTCCGATTGCTAACGCCAGGCATGTCTTCCCGCATCTTCCGATGGGCGAGTAGACTCCGATGATCCGCCTGGACTGCCCCATAGCTCCAGCAGTATTGGGCCTGATTCCCGGAATCTCACTGTAGGCAGCCATCACCTCCCGGATAATATCGTCCCCGGATTGGAACTTATAGATCTCCTTTCCAGAATCCATCTGCTTCTCTGTCTCCTCAGACATATAGATCTTCTGGGCCGACGGGATTCCGGAAATATCCCCGGAATCCGTCCGTTCCCCCGAGAGCAGAACGTCGATCTCATGCTTTTTCGCGTACTCCGCCAGCTTTTCCTTTGAAGTAAAGGCCTGGGCGGTAAAAACTCCCTTTTCCTTTCGGTTTACATAATCAGACAACCGTTCCGCATACCTGGTATCCGCGTCATAAACCGCTATCAGCTTTTTCATGTCTTCTCATTTCCTTTCCCCCGCCGGAATCAGACTCCGGCATACGTTCAATCAGACCGCTAAGCAGTCCTGTAAGATATGCGTTCCCGTCTCTTTACTGGATCAGTAAAAACAGACAGTACCCCGCAAACAGATACGGCCCCAGCCGTAAAAGACTTTCTTTTTCAAAATACCCCGGATATTCCGTAAGCCGCCCTTTCATTCCCGTCTCCACCGCAAATCTGGCGGCCCGCTCCAGGCGGAACCAGACAGTTCCCTGCTTGATCATCCGGTAAGACGCCGCTGCGGCAGCAAAGACCATTCCAAGACCAATTACAAGCATGCCATCCCAGACTCCCAGAAATCCAGTGACTACTCCCATAAGCTTGATATCCCCCGCGCCGATGGTCCGGCACAGGAAAAACGGGTAAAAGACCGCGCATGTCCCCACAAACCGCAGGATAAATGATCCAACCTCGATAAACGCCAGAGTCACCAAAGGCTGCGCCCCCGACGACTTGTTGCTTTCTACAAAAGCAAGGACTATTCCAGCCGCGATCCCTACTATGATCTGAATGTGAAAGATCTTTCCTTTCTTTCAGTCTGTCACCGCTGCGGACAGCAAAACTGCAAACAATACCACGATAAGATCACCTCCCGCACGGCCATCTTTTCCAATCACCTTCCCCGGAGAACAGAATTCTCCCGAAAGGATCAAAAAAGAGCCTTTTCCCAGTTACTGCAATTCAAAAATCAATACGTTAAACGGATTTCATGCCCTGAATCCGGGCATCCGGCGAAGCTGCCGGTCATACATCTGCTATCTAGAAATGAAGAACTCATTTCTGAATGTGCCCCTATTATCTCTGAATTTTGGCCGAAAGTCAATTTCAGTTTCGTAAAATCAAGGTGCCATTTTTCGTCAAATTTTACCAAAAAATATTATGTCGCCCATCATTTTCCAGAAATGTTGAACAATTCATTGACGCAATTCAGGAAAAATGGTAAAATGCAATTAAGTTTAAATTTTTAAACCAAAACATTCCGGAAAGGAGAGAATTCATGATCTCAGAAAATCTTCTGGGCGATATCTTTGAAGAGTGCATTCCTTTATTTATTGCGCTCGGTGACCGAACAAGACTGACGATCCTGCAGTGTCTCTTTGAGACACAGACCACTGGTGAAGGACGGATCCCCGGCTTAAATGTCAACGAGATCACGGACCGGACAAGTCTCTCCCGTCCAGCTGTCTCTCACCATTTAAAGATTTTAAAAGATACCGGCCTGATCGATGTTTTAAGAAAAGGCGTGTGCAATTATTATTATCTCACAAACAAAAGCGCCATCGACAAGCTCGGCCGACTGAAAGAAGAGCTTGAAAAATATCCGGAATCCTGAATATTCCGGGTGAATGATCCTCATACTACCAATTACAGAAACTTCTGGTTTTCTCCACAGACAGACGCGCCGCGATCCGGCAAAGCCCATCTGTGAACAAAATTCGGCAAAACAGCCTTCGGCCGCCTGAAACAGACTGCTGTTGGCACTATCCGTAAAGGAATTGGGGTATGATATTTATGTTTTTTTCGAAAAAAAATGCTTCCAAACAGGCTTACCGCCGGGAAACAAATGAACTGAAGCGCCAGATCGAGCTCAGCAAAACGGCGATCTTATCCGCCCAGAACCAGTTCGAACAGGTCGTTGACCCGACCTTAGTCGACTGCTATATCTATGAGCTGAACGCCGCGCAGCTCCGGTATCAGTTTCTTCTCCGCCGCCTGAAAAAACGGGAGCTTCAGGAGGTCTGATAACCATGCATACCTGGTACGAACAGGCTGTCTTTTACCATATTTATCCCCTTGGACTTTTGGGGGCAGAAAAAACAAACACGCTCACAGAGACCGCCCACCGGCTCACGGAGCTTGAGTCCTGGATCCCGCATATCAGCGACTTAAATGGCTCCGCGATCTACATCGAACCGCTCTTTGAGTCCTGCACCCACGGCTACGATACAAAAGATTTCCGTCTCGTGGACCGCAGACTTGGTTCCAACGAAGATTTTGCCCGTTTTGTGCGCCTCTGCCATGAAAACGGAATCCGCGTTGTGGTGGACGGCGTCTTCAACCATACCGGACGTGAGTTTTTCGCTTTCCAGGATATCCGCGAAAAGCGGGAAGCTTCCCCGTATAAGGACTGGTACCGCGGCGTAAACTTCGGCTGGGGAAGCCCTTTGGGTGACCCATTCGGCTACGAGGCCTGGCAGGGACATTTCGAGCTCCCCTGCTTAAATCTCTGGAACCCGGAGGTCCGCCAGTATCTGTTTGACTCGATCCAGTTCTGGGTCGACAACTTCAATATCGACGGGATCCGCCTGGACTGCGCGAACGTCCTGGATTTCGGGTTCATGAAAGAGCTCCGGGAAAAGACCTCCGCCATGAAACCTGATTTCTGGCTCATGGGCGAGGTGATCCACGGCGAATATAACCGCTGGGTGAACCCGGAAATGCTGCATTCCGTGACAAACTATGAGCTTCACAAGGCGCTCTACTCCGGTCACAATGACCACAACTACTTTGAGATTGCCCACAATGTGCGACGTCTGGAGGCGGTGGGAAGATCGCTTTACACCTTTGTGGACAACCACGACGAGGACCGGATCGCAAGTAAATTAAACAACCTGGCAAACCTGTTTCCGGTGTACCAGCTTCTCTTCACTCTCCCCGGAATTCCTTCTGTCTATTATGGAAGTGAGTGGGGAATTGAAGGAAAGCGTTCCAGAACATCCGATGAGGTCCTTCGCCCGGCACTCAACCTGTCTGACATGCTTGGAAAAGCTCCGGAGCTCGCGTCCCACATCGCGGCACTCGGAAAAATCCACACAGAAAATGACGCGTTCCACAACGGCTCCTACAAGGAACTTCTCCTCACGAACCGCCAGTATGCTTTCAGCCGGTCCGGGGAACATGGAACCGTGATCTCCGCTGTCAATAATGATGAACAGCCGGCATCCATCTCGATCCCGCTGCCATGCGCAGCCTCAGATGTTGTATCCCTGCTGCCCGGAGAGACCCCATTCTCCCTCGAAAACGGCAGACTTTCCGTCACGCTCCCGGCAAACGGCGGCGCGATCTTTAAACTTCAGGAGGTTTAAGTGATGACAAGAACAAAGAAAACTACAGCTCCTGCCAAAACAAAGGAGATCGGTCTCGGTTTCATCACCGAACTGGACCGCTATCTCTTCGGACAGGGGACCCATTATAAAATCTTCGAAAAACTTGGTGCACATCCAAAGACTTATAAGGGGAAAGCCGGAATGTATTTTGCCGTCTGGGCTCCCCACGCAAAGGCCGTCGGTGTTGTGGGCGATTTCAACGGCTGGGATCCGGACGCCGCACCGATGTCCCCGTTAGCTGACTCCGGAATCTACGAGGCGTTTATTCCCGGCGTCGGTCTCGGAGAACTCTATAAATTCGCGATCACCACACAGGAGGGAATGATCCTGTTCAAGGCTGACCCGTATGCGGTCCATGCGGAATTCCGTCCGGGAACCGCTTCTATCACAGAAGACATTAACGGCTTCAAATGGGATGACGCAGCCTGGATGGAGACAAGAAAAAAAGCTGATCCTGTGAAATCCCCGATGGCAATCTACGAGGTCCATCTCGGTTCCTGGCGCAAGAAAGACCGTCCACAGAAGGAAGGTTACTATACATATATGGAAGCTGCCCACGAGCTGGCTGATTATGTAAAGAAGATGGGCTACACCCACGTAGAACTCATGGGAATTGCGGAACATCCATACGACGGTTCCTGGGGCTATCAGGTTACCGGCTACTACGCGCCGACTTCCCGTTACGGCACTCCAAAAGAGTTCATGTACTTTGTGAACTACCTCCACAAAAAAGGGATCGGTATCATCCTTGACTGGGTTCCGGCCCACTTCCCGAAGGATGCCCACGGACTTGCCGACTTCGACGGTCAGCCGCTCTATGAATACGCAGATCCGCGAAAGGGCGAGCACCCGGACTGGGGCACAAAGGTCTTCGATTACAGCAAAAATGAGGTCAAAAACTTCTTGATCGCTAACGCCCTCTACTGGGTAGAGAACTTCCATGTTGACGGTCTCCGCGTAGATGCCGTCGCGTCCATGCTGTACCTGGATTACGGCCGCAGCGATGGAAACTGGGTTCCGAATAAGTACGGCGAGAACAAGAACCTCGAAGCCATCGAGTTCTTCCGCCATTTGAACAGTGTCCTCACCGGACATCTCACCGGTGCCATGATGATCGCTGAGGAGTCCACCGCATGGCCGGGTGTCACAAAACCGCCGGAAGAGGGAGGTCTCGGCTTCACCTTCAAGTGGAACATGGGCTGGATGCATGATTTTCTGGAGTACATGAAACTGGATCCATATTTCAGAAAATTCAACCACAATAAGATGACATTCGGCATCACCTACGCCACCAGTGAGAATTATATCCTGACGCTGTCCCACGACGAGGTCGTTCACCTGAAGTGTTCCATGATCAACAAGATGCCGGGCTTAAATGGTGACAAGTTTGCGAATCTGAAAGCAGGATACACCTTCATGATGGGGCATCCGGGAAAGAAGCTCCTGTTTATGGGCCAGGATTTCGGTCAGTATCATGAGTGGGATGAGAAGGTTTCCCTCGACTGGTATCTCGCCGACGAGCCGCTTCACAAAGACCTGCAGAAATATTACAGCGACCTGCTGCATGTATACCAGAAATATCCGGCACTGTGGCAGCTGGATTCCGACTGGAACGGTTTCCAGTGGATCAACGCCAACGATGGTGACCGCAGCATCTTCAGTTTTATCCGCCGTGATGAGACGGGCAAGAAAAATCTCTTATTCGTCATTAACTTTACACCGGTTGCACGCGACGATTACCGGGTAGGCGTTCCGAAGTCCGGAACCTACTCCCTGATCCTGGATTCCGAGCATGGGCTCTACAAGCGCGGCGAGCATGCATTCTCCGCCCGCTCCAAGAAGAGCGAGTGCGATGGCCAGCCATACTCCTTTGCGTATCCGCTGCCGGCGTACGGGACTGCAATCTTTAAGTTCAACTAAAAATATATATTTTGCAAGTAACACATCCGTCCTGAATCCACTAAAAACAGGTTCAGGACGGATGTTCTGATTTTCACAAACAGCACACCCAGATACATATTTTCAGGAAATTCTGACACATGCAGCTTTGTTGCAATTTCCCACATAAAAAGGCACTGCCCGCCTCCCATTCTCCTCAGAAAACGGTAAGCGGACAGCACCTCAATCATCACCTATATTTCTTGCATTTATTGACCTTACTTACTCTTACTCCACGTTCTTCGTCGCCACAACATCAACTCCCGTTCCGGCAACGTCCTTCATGATCACATCCCCGATATGCACCGGAGCAGCAACCTCGACTGTCTTTAACGCTTTCACACAGTCAAAGATCTTTCCCTTCGGGATATCTTCTTTCGTCTTCACCGACACCATGTCGATACTTCCGCCGGATACCCGGACTGTGGAAGTCACGATCCTCGTCGGGTTTGTCACTTCTTTCCGTCCATAGATCTCGCCGCGCTTACAGGTATTTCCCGTCACGCTTACGACCTCACCGCCGTCCATCGTTACGACAAGAGGACAGCCCATCGGACAGCCGATACATGTTAATCTTCTTTCCTCCATCGTCTATGCCTCCTCGATTTTGACCGTGATCGTCTCAAGATCCGGATATTTCAAAAGATCTGCCTTTTTGAATTTCAGTTCCTCCATCTCCCCCGGTGCCACGACCGGACGTTTTCTGTGGATCACACGCTCGTCACCGAAATACGCACTCACATAGCAGTTCTTATAAACACCACCCACGCGGAAACGAACGGTCAGCTCCTCGTCCATTCTCGCCGGATCGATGGTTCCCGGAACTGTGTAGCGCACACCTTCGATCGGATTTAAGACGATCTCATGTCCGCCGGACGGACGGTTCTCGCCCTGTTTCACATAGGCCGCCGCATTCTTTCCGGCAATCGCCGCCTCCTCAGATACAAAATCCACGAGATCATGGACATGAAGCACATTTCCGCAGGCGAAAACACCCTCAATATTCGTCTCAAGACTTTCATTGACCTTCGGTCCGGATGTCACCGGGTTCATGTCCACGCCCATTCCCCTGGATATCTCATTCTCCGGGATCAGTCCGACGGAGAGAAGCAGCGTATCACAGCTGTATTCCTCTTCTGTTCCGGGAATCGGCTTTCCTTTTCCGTCTACCTGGGCCAGTGTAATTCCTTCCAACCTCTCTTTTCCCTTGATGTCCACCACCGTATGGCTCAACTTTAGCGGAATTCCATAATCATCGAGACACTGGACGATATTTCTCTTTAATCCGCCGGAATACGGCATCAGCTCCGCAACGACTTTAACCTTCGCGCCCTCAAGCGTCATTCGTCTCGCCATGATGAGTCCGATATCTCCGGAACCTAAGATCACAACTTCGCGTCCCGGCATATATCCCTCAATGTTTACAAGCCTCTGAGCCGTACCTGCAGAGAAGATTCCCGCCGGGCGGTATCCGGGAATGTTTAAAGCGCCTCTCGACCGCTCTCTGCATCCCATTGCGAGGATCACTGCCTTCGCCCGGATCTCAAAGAGACCTTCCTCCCGGTTCATGGCCGTCACGATTTTCTGCTCACTGATATCCATGACCATGGTATTCAGTTTATACTCGATATTTAATTCTTCTGCCTGTTTAATAAACCGTCCCGCGTACTCCGGCCCCGTGAGTTCTTCCTTGAAGGTGTGGAGTCCAAAGCCGTTATGAATGCACTGGTTTAAGATTCCGCCTAACTCCCTGTCACGTTCCAGGATCAGAATACTCTCGATTCCGTTTTTCTTCGCGGAAACTGCAGCGGCAAGACCCGCCGGTCCGCCTCCGATGATCACAATATCATACGATTTCATGCTCTGACACCTCCCTTTTATAACGAATCCTTATTGATTCCCTTGACGATCTGCGAGTTTCCGCCGGATTTTGTGATCTCAAACATGCTCTTATGGCATTCTCTTGCAAGGATCTCCATAGTTCTCGGGGAACAGAAGCCTGCCTGGCAGCGCCCCATTCCGGCTCTCGTTCTGCGTTTTACTCCGTCTAAGGATTTTGCGCCTAAAGGTCTTCGGATCGCATCAATGATCTCACCTTCCGTGATCATCTCGCATCGGCAGATAATATTTCCGTACTCCGGTTTTTCCTTGATTAACCGGATTCGTTCTTCCTTACTCAAAGTATTCGGGTTCAGAACGCCTTTTCTCGTCGCGATAAAGTTCTCTTTTTCCCTGAGATCCATCTTCTCTTTCAGGATATCCGCCACCATCTCACCGATCGCCGGGGAGCTTGTCAGACCCGGAGACTCGATTCCCGCACAGTCGATAAAGCCTTTCGCGTCCTCCAGCTCACCGATCAGGAATTCATGTCCATCCTCATGGGCACGGAGTCCTGCGAAGGAAGTGATCACCTGACGCATCGGGATGTTCTTCACATTCATCTCTGCCTTTGTGATAACCTCATTTAAGCCCTCTCTCGTCGTATTGGTTCCCTCTTTATTCTCAATATCGATCGCTGTCGGTCCCACCAACAGATTTCCGTGGACCGTCGGAGTCACGAGAACGCCTTTTCCGTATTTTCCGGGAAGAGCAAACACCGTATGGCTCACATGATTTCCGGCAGTTTTATCGAGCAGACAGTAATCTCCACGTCTTGGGGTGATATGGATCTTCTTGTTGCTTACCATATTGTGGAATTTGTCTGCGTAGACACCCGCCGCGTTCACGACATACCGCGTCTTATACGTGCCCTTGCTTGTCCGGATCTCCCAGCCGTCTTCCACCGGTCTTAAGTCGGTGACCTCCGTATCAAAATGGAATTCTACTCCATTCGCGTTGGCATTCTCCGCCATCGCGATATTTAAGTTAAACGGACATACGATTCCGCCTGTGGGCGCGTAGAGAGCTGCGCATGCCTCATCGGAAATATTCGGCTCCATTGCCCGCAGTTCTTCCCGGTTTAAGATCCTGAGACCCGGAACTCCGTTTGTGATTCCTCTTTTATAAAGAGCTTCAAGCCCCGGCATCTCGTCTTCATGCAGGCAGACTACCAGTGAACCATTTCTCTTAAACGGAAAATCCAGGTCCTTCGACAGTTGTTCCATCATTTCATTTCCGCGTACATTGAGTTTTGCCATCAGGGAGCCTTCTGCCGCGTCATAGCCCGCGTGGACAATAGCGCTGTTTGCCTTGGAAGTACCGCAGCAGACATCCTCCTCTTTCTCCAGCACGCAGATTTTTGCCTGATAGCGCGACAATTCTCTCGCAGATGCTGCCCCGGCTACTCCTGCCCCGATTATGATCACATCATACATTTACCGTTCACTCCTTTACATCCTGTCTCTTTTAGAAGATTTCCGCCATATCCCACTTGGGAATCCGGCAGCGTCCGTCCTTGAGAGAAAAGAGCCCGCCAAGTAAACGCATACCCTTATGCGGTTATCCTGTCAGGCTCTCTCATCTCATGCCATAATTATCTGATTGTTAAGCTGTACTGCACCGGGCACAGCCCTCTGTTTTTATCCTACCACGGGATTGCTCCATAAAGGAGAACCGCCACGATTGCACCGATGATCGGTCCAACGATCGGAACTACAAGACCGTAAGAGAAGTTGGAATCGCCTTTGCCCTTGATCGGAAGGACTGCATGTGCAAGACGAGGTCCTAAGTCTCTTGCCGGGTTGATCGCGTAACCGGTAAGTCCGCCGAGGGACATGCCTACGGAAACGATGATTCCGAATACGAAGAGTTTATCAACACCTGTGGAAAGTCCTGTTACATTGCCAATACCTTTGATCGCGAAAACGAGGATAAATGTACCGACTGCTTCGCTTAAAATGTTTAATCCAGTGTTCGGGATCGACGGACCTGTACAGAATACGCCAAGCTTTGTTCCCGGATCTTCTGTAGCGTCAAACTGTCCCTTGAAGAGCAGGTAAACGATCGATGCGCCGACAAATGCACCTGCCAGCTGTGCGATCACATATCCGGGCACCATAGACCATGCGAAACTTCCGTCAACCGCAAGAGCGATCGTGAGTGCCGGGTTAAAGGATGCGCCGGAAGCTTCTCCGAAGATAAATGCCGGCACCAGAACCGCAAGGCCCCATGCCAGTGTGATCTGGACAGCTCCTGCACCTTTCATTCCGGACTTGTTGAGGTTTACGTTTGCAACAACACCATCACCGAGGATGATAAGCATCATGGTTCCAAGAAACTCTGCAATATAAGGCAGCATAAAAAATCCCCCTTTTTGTTGTTTTAGTCATCTCCGGCTTTCGTTCCCCTCAAAAGCCGGAGACAGTTTTCTGTTTTTTCAAAACTTTCTGTTTTGTTCCCACAACTTCGAGTAATCATTCCATTCAAGTCCGTTCTCCGCAAGCTGTAATTCTTACCCGAAACCTTTTCCTCATTTTATATCTCGTTTAGTCTTCCTTCGCCCATCCGTAAGCGTATTTCACAGCCTTATTCCAGCCTTTGATCCGTTTTTCTCTCTCAGCGGCTTCGATCTTCGGCTCGAAGGTCTTATCGATTGCCCAGTTCTTGATGACGTCTTCCTTGCTGCTCCAGTAACCAACTGCGAGACCTGCAAGATAAGCAGCACCCATAGCTGTCGTCTCTACGCACTGTGGACGGTTCACCGGCGCGTTGATGATATCGGCCTGTGTCTGCATTAAGAAGTCGTTGGCACTTGCGCCGCCGTCAACCTTAAGAGCCGCAAGCTCGATACCGGAATCTGCCTTCATCGCTTCCAGAACATCGTTTACCTGATATGCGAGGGATTCCAGAGTCGCGCGGATAATGTGGTACTTATTGACACCACGGGTGATTCCTACGATCGTTCCGCGCGCGTATTGATCCCAGTGCGGAGCTCCGAGACCTGTGAATGCCGGTACAACATAGCAGCCGTTCGTATCCTTTACTTTCTTTGCCATGTACTCGGAATCCGGTGCGGAATCGATAATTCTTAACTCATCGCGGAGCCACTGGATCGCAGCGCCTGCAACGAAGATAGAGCCCTCAAGAGCGTAGTTGACTTTTCCGTCTAAGCCCCATGCAATTGTTGTAACAAGACCATTCTTTGAGAAAATCGGCTTCTCACCGGTGTTCATCAACATGAAGCAGCCGGTTCCGTATGTATTCTTTGCCTCGCCAGGATTGAAGCAGGTCTGTCCGAACAGTGCGGACTGCTGGTCACCAGCAGCTCCTCCGATCGGGATCGGTCCGCCGAGGTAAGACGGATCTGTCTCTCCGTAAATGCAGCTTGACGGCTTCGGCTCCGGAAGAATACACTTCGGGATATCGAGTTCCGCTAAGATCTCATCATCCCACTGCAAAGTATTGATATTGAAGAGCATTGTACGGGATGCGTTGGAATAGTCTGTGACATGAACCGCACCCTTTGTAAGTTTCCAGATCAGCCATGTCTCAACCGTACCGAATAACAGCTCGCCCTTCTCCGCTCTTTCTCTCGCGCCCGGTACATTGTCAAGCAGCCATTTTACCTTTGTGCCTGAGAAGTATGCATCGATCACGAGGCCTGTTTTCTCTCTGAACTTGTCGGTCAGGCCTTTTTCTTTTAAGGTGTCGCAGTATTCCGATGTTCTGCGGCACTGCCAGACGATCGCGTGATGGATCGGCTCTCCGGTATTCTTATCCCAGACGATCGTTGTCTCACGCTGGTTTGTGATACCGATCGCCGCGATGTCCTCTGCGGTGGCACCGATCATGTTCATCGCCTCTACGGCAACACCCAGCATACTTGCCCAGATCTCGTCTGCATCGTGCTCTACCCAGCCCGGCTTCGGGAAGTACTGGGTAAACTCTCTCTGCGCTACACTGCACATCTCACCTTTTTCGTTGAACAGGATACACCTGTTGCTGGTTGTCCCCGCGTCGAGTGCCATTACATACTTTGCCATACCAATTCCTCCTTCAATATAGTTTTTCCCATGCTTTATCTCAACTGCCCTTTTCCCGGCGTTGAAACTGCTTGTGTTATCAGTCTATTCACAGCTTCCAGACTTCATGATTCGTAGATGAAACTGCCATTGCTCCTGCTGAGAGGGCGCTCATAACGGATTCTTTCTCGGAGATCAGTCCACCCGCGATGATCGGCGCTTTCGACACCTTACACATCTTTGAGATGACCTGCGGCATGATTCCCGGAAGAACCTCGATATAATCCGGCTTCACCTGATGCTGCTGCTGTCTTAAATTTTCATACGCCATGGAATCCAGTAAAAAGCACCTCTGGACCGTTATGAAATTCAGTTCATTTCCCCTTCTGATCAGTGGGACCTTTGTACTAATAATCCCATCTGCCTCTGTCGACATTTTAATGAAGTCCACCACGATCTCCTTGCTGCTTAAGCCCACGATCAGGTCTACATGCACGATTGCGATCTTCCCAGCGTCCTTTAGGCGTTTTACGATCGTCCGGATCGTACAGATATCGCCGAACAGGACGAATACCACGCGAATCTCTTCCAGAGAACAGCAAAGTTCCAGATCATCCATGTTTTTGATTGCTGCGATGATCGGGGTTTCTTCCAATGCCTGATAAAAATAATGTTTCACTAAACTTTTCTCCATTTCTCAAAAAGAAAAGGAGCGCACCAAGCAACAGCTAATCGTTAGCTGATTACATTTTGCTCTCCTATCACGGCTTCTTTTTTAAGTTAACTCAATCATAGCACATTGCACAATTATTATCAACCATTTCACATTAAAATATATATTTTGTACAATTCTCACAAAGTTTTCTATATTTTTTTATTGTTTTAACCTCTTGCGCGATTATTTATTCTTCTATTTCACAACATTATACACAAATTTTTACGTTCGTATTTTTTTACCTATGTCACTGCATCAAAGCGCCGCGTCGTACCAAAAGCTTTTCTGAATCGAAAATTCCGTACAATACAGTAACCCCTTTACATCTCTACATAAAAATTTAAGAACGTTCCTTATGTTTTTGCGTCATTTTTATGCTATACTGGATTATGATATATTTTTTTCTTTGATTCGATTTTTCGTAACTGGAAACATGGTCAGTTACGATTTTTCATCTTAAATCAGTTTTATATGAGGAGGAAACAATTATGCCAACCATTCTCGTCTGCGATGACGACAAACAGATCGTGGAAGCGATCAATATTTATCTGACCGGCGAAGGTTTTAACGTGATCAAGGCTTACGACGGCTATGAAGCTCTGGAGCTTCTGGAAAAAAACGAAGTGAATTTAATGATCATCGATGTCATGATGCCTGGGCTCGACGGGATCCGCACCACATTAAAGGTCCGCGAGACCAGCAGTATCCCGATCATTATCCTCTCCGCGAAATCTGAGGATACCGACAAGATCTTAGGCTTAAATATCGGCGCTGACGACTATATCACAAAGCCGTTTAACCCGTTAGAGCTGGTAGCCCGCGTGAAATCTCAGCTCCGCCGCTACACACAGCTCGGAAATTTAAACCAGCAGGGCAGCTCACAGGTCTACAAGTGCGGCGGCCTGATGATCAATGATGAGAACAAGGAAGTCACCGTTGACGGCGAACCGATCAAGCTGACACCGATCGAATACAACATCCTGCTTCTTCTCGTAAAGAACGCGGGAAAAGTTTTTTCTATTGATCAAATTTATGAAAAAATCTGGAATGAAGACGCAATTGGCGCGGATAATACCGTTGCGGTCCACATCCGCCACATCCGCGAGAAGATCGAGATCAACCCGAAAGAGCCCCGCTACTTAAAGGTAGTCTGGGGCGTCGGATATAAAATTGAAAAACAGTAAGGAGAATCCAGATGACAGAAAAAAAGACACGCTCATTCTTCAAGCGTCTCGTCGGCTTCCTCCACTTTCTCTTTGCCTGCGTGACACTCGTGGGAATCGGGTTCATGTATTTAAACAGCAACTACGGGCGCGGTCTGGATTGGATCAAGACGGAGACCTTCGAACAATCCCCGGATTTCAGCAAAAAGGTTCAGGCTGATATCACAAATATCTTTGATTATGTCCAGTATCAGGATATTTTTGAATCCAACGGCGAGGTCGACTACTCCCAGGTCGTCCTGGAAGTCACCACGGGACCTGGCGGTGAGAAATCCTACACTCTGGACGATATTATCCAGTACGGAAAATCCCTGGGCTACTACATGGACGAGTCCGACAACTACGCGTTAAAGGGCGGTCCGGAGACGCTCTCCGAGGAAGATCAGGAACAGGTCTATGTCCGCTACCGCTGCTACCAGTCTGAGGAAGACTTAACGAGCCCGGATCAGTCTTTCTCGACGATGCCGGACCTGACGTATGAGATCTTAAGGCGTTTCTCTTCCTACTACTCGATCTACTCGAGACTCATGAGCGACTTTACGAATCTCTATTTCCGCGTGGCGTACTACTCAAAAAATAATGCGATCTACGAGATCCATACCAACGCGCCGGAGATGTCCAACGATGACATTATGGCCATGGGAAGATATATCTACTATTCCGGAGACTCCAACGACCTTGCGGTCCGGACGAACTTCGAATCCAACTTTCCGAGTATCCCGGCACTGATGTCGAAAAATAACCCGTACAACGGCAACAGCTACTATGTGGTCATCGGTCTCGACACATCCTATAAGGCGAACGATGACTATGCCCAGGCATATACCGCCTACAATAAGTCCCGCGTGAATTTCTCCAACGGACTTTATATTACGATCGCAGGTCTCGCAGGTTCCCTCGTGACCTTCGCGTTCCTGTTATTCCTGTCCGGACATGCGTCGATCTCCGACCGGACCATCACGCTCTACCCATTTGACCGGACAAAGACGGATTTCATGCTGCTCCTGATGGCATTCGTGTCCTACCTCTGCATCCACATCATGGCGCCGGTGACATCAAAGCTCCTGCATCTGGTAGTGGTATCAGATTACTGGGACCGCGCAAACCTTTTAGTGGCCTTCGGATACCTGTATTTCTGCGTCATCCTGACCTTCTTCAGCCTGATCCGCAGATACAAGGCGGAAACCCTCTGGAAAAACAGCTTTCTGCATGATCTTACAGAAACACTCTCCGAGAGCACATTCCGCTACCGGATCACAATAGGCTTTGTGCTGTATCTTGCATACAACGTATTCATGATCACCGTGGGGGCATTCATGATCTTCCATCATGAAAATTCCGTATTCCAGTTCATGCCGTTCATCTTCGTGATGATCGCCTGGATCGCCGGAAACCTTCTGGTATTCTACTTTATCTGCCGGAATGCGGACCAGACTGACAAGATCCATGCCGCCATCGAAAAACTCGCCTCCGGGGAGACGAGCTACAAGGTGGATGTCAATGATTTCTCGAGTCTGGAGGCGGAACTCGCCGAAGGACTGAACCGTATCAGTGACGGTCTGGAGACAGCTCTTGCCGAACAGGTAAAGAGTGAACGCCTGAAGGCCGACCTGATCACGAACGTGTCCCACGATATCAAGACACCGTTGACCTCCATCATCAACTATGTGGACCTCATCAAGCGCCAGCACATTGAAGACCCGACGGTTCAGAAATATCTGGAGGTTCTGGATCAGAAATCCCAGAGGTTAAAGACACTGACCGAGGATCTTGTGGAAGCTTCCCGCGCAAGCTCCGGAAATATCAAGCTGGAGATCACAAATATCGATTTCGTAGAACTTGTCCAGCAGACGACCGGAGAATTTGAGGAAAAATACGCGATCCGCCATCTGGAGATCGTCAACACACTTCCGAACGAGGTCATCATGATCGAGGCAGACGGACGAAGGCTATGGCGTGTCCTTGAAAACCTCTATAATAACGCATTCAAGTACGCGTTAGAAGGAACCCGCGTCTACGTTACGATCGAGGACCATGGCGCCGACGTTGTGTTCACGATCAAGAATGTGTCCGCAAACCCGTTAAACATCAGCCCGGATGAGCTCACCGAACGATTCGTCCGTGGTGACGTTTCCCGAACCACGGAGGGAAGCGGACTTGGACTTTCCATCGCGAAAGACCTGACAACCCTTCAGGGCGGAAAGTTCGAGCTGATCATCGATGGCGACCTGTTTAAGGCGCAGATCACGTTTCCGATCAAAAACTAAATAGCTTCTTATAAACAGAGAGCGTACCACCTTTTTTAGGCAATACGCTCTCTGTTTATATCTTATGTATTGAAATCTCTCAGATCATCAGCACAAACGAAGCCAGCATCGCGATCCTCGGAATATACTGGTCGATCAGGATGTACTCGTTTGCGGAGTGGGCCCCGTCACCAGCTGCGCCGAGACCGTCAAGGGCCGGGATACCCAGAGCGGACACCTCGTTTCCATCGCTGCCGCCGCCCACAAACTGATGGGAAAACTTAAGCCCGACCTTCTCGCCGCAGATCTTCGCCTTCTCAAAGAGCGCCATGTTCGCCTCCGTCTCCTCCATCGGCATCTTGCTGTCCCGTTCGATGACTTCCCTTGTGGTTCCCGGAACCGTCGTCCTGATCTCGTTGATCGCCTTGCGGATCCTGTCGCCCTCGGCGGCTGTCTTTACGCGGCAGTCGATCTCGATCTCTGCCTCTGCCGGGACAACGTTCGGTTTTGTACCGCCGCTGCAAACGCCCACATTGACGGTAGTTCCAGCCTCGTAATCTGTCAGTTTCTGGATTGCGAGGATCTCATGTGCCAGCTCCTCGATGGCATTGATCCCCTCTTTATGGGCATTTCCCGCATGAGATGCCTTTCCGTGAATCCTTACGGTAAAACGGACAAGGCCTTTTCTTCCTGTCTTTAAATCTCCGTTCGCTGTACACGGCTCGCAGACAAGCGCCGCCTTCGCGTCCTTCGCAAGCTCACAAATGATATCGGTAGACTCAGCACTTCCGGTCTCCTCGTCACCATTAAAGATGAATTCCAGCCTCTTTCCCGGATCGATCCCAAGATCCTTATATGCCTTTACAGTCCAGATCGCGGAAATAAGTCCGCCTTTCATGTCATAAACACCCGGTCCGTGGAGCTCATTTCCTTCTGTATAATACTTCAGTGCACCGATGAGATGTACGGTGTCATAATGACCGATAAACAGGATCTTCTCCGTACCCTTTCCATACTGGAACCGCACCGGACAGTGTCCGTTCTCCGCTTCGTAGACAAAGCAGTCCTCTCCTGTGCGCTCCTTGATCAGCATGACCAGCTTTTCCCGCACCTTTGCCAGAGCCTCAATATCTGAAGTGCTGGCCTCTGTCAAGACCAGAGATTTTAAGTCCTCAAAGATCTCCGTCTCATGTTCTTTTAAGTAAGCAAGTATTTTCTGTTCCATGATTTCTGTCCTTTCTTCTGTAATTGATACTGTATACCTATCTGTATCTTACTTCTTTATCACGCGGACCTTCTTCCATTTTCCTGTCAGATACCATCCAAACGAGATCATATAATTCGCGGCCCAGCCAAGGGGAACCGCCATCCATGCTACCTGGATTCCATAAATCGGCGCAAACAGGTTCGTCACGCTGACACGGATCGCGAGATTCACGAGGTTTGCCACCGTAAATGCCGTCACATCACCCGCGCCGCGGAGCAGACCGTCCGTGGACGCCTTGAGGCCGATAAACGAGTAGAAAAACGATAAGAACTTCACATAACTGAGTCCCACCGAATATGCCTCACTGCTGCCGCTGTCAAGGAACAGGGACACGAATGCGCCTCCTGCCAGCTGGTACATCACGCAGAGCACAGCACCCGCCGTCAGGACGATCACATAGCACATCCGGTAACCTTCCTTCACCCGGTCGATCTTTCCAGCCCCCATATTCTGGGCTGTGAAGGTTGACATAGCATTTCCCATGGCGAGCATCGGCACGATGCTTAAGGACTCGATCCGCATGCCCGCGGAGTATCCGGCGATCGCCGTGGAGCCGAAGCTGTTGATCACAGACTGGACCAGCAGGATTCCGATATGGACGATGGACTGCTGCAGTGTGGACGGAACGGCGATCTTCACCATGGAGACCGCCATCTCTCCGCTGTAGAGACGCACCGGCTCCTCGGCAGGATACCCCTTTAGCTTCCGCATCAGAAGCAGGAAGGAGATCACCGCCGAGATTCCCTGTGCGATCAGTGTCGCCAACGCAACGCCACGGATGCCCTGCTTGAAAATGATCACGAGGATCATGTCCAGCACGATGTTTAACAGGGAAGAAAAGATCAAAAGGTACAGCGGCTTCTTTGAATCTCCCAGTGCGTTGAAGATCGATGCCTGAACGTTATACATGAACAGAAACGGCAGTCCGAGAAAGTAGATCGCCAGATACAGCGCCGCGTCCGAGAAAATATCCTCCGGTACGTTGACGAGATTCAGGATCCGGTTGTTGAACAGGATCCCCACTGCTGCCAGAAACGCCGCGATCCCAAGGAAATTGAACATCGTTGTGTAGACTGCCGTCTTCATCTTCGCGAGTTTTCCCGCCCCCAGAAACTGGGAGATCACCACGGAGCTTCCGATTCCGCCGCCGATGGCAATGGCGATAAAGACGTTCGTGATCGCATAGGACGCGCCAACCGCCGCTAACGCCTGTTCCCCGACGAATTTTCCTACCACTACTGAGTCCGTGATGTTGTAAAACTGCTGAAAAAGATTTCCGAGTATCATCGGAAGCACGAAGAAAAGCAGGGATTTTCCCGGATTATCCGTCAGCATGTCATATTTTTTTCTTGTCTCTTTCATGTCTGTCAAAACATAATGATGGAAGCCAACGCCAGTTTCGCTCTGGAAAACAGCGTCTCAGCTACCGCATACTCCTCCATTGAATGATTGTTCGCGCCCTTGACGCCCATGGCGCATACCACCGGGACACCTTCCGCCGCAGCCAGGCAGGAATCGGACCATCCGCCGACTTTCTTTGTCTGCAGCTTTCCATAACCGATCATGTCTGCCGCCTTCTGGACATGGCGGAAAAGCTCCAGATTTTTCTCCGATACCGGCATTACCGTGCTCGGCTTCGTCCAGGTCACATCTGCTGTCGTGTCTGGGACAGTTCTCGTCTCCGCAATCTTTTTGATCGCCTGAAGTGTTTCCTCAAGGCGCTCAAAGCTGTCGTAGCGGATATCGATTCCAACCTCACAGGACGCAGCCACTGCGTTTGCAACCGTTCCGCCCTGGATCACACCTACATTCACAAAAAGTCCATGTTCAAAGTCATGAAGTTTCTGGATCTCGATGACCTTATGCGCCATCTCCAAAATCGCGTTTCTTCCGCGCTGTGGATCATTTCCAGCATGGGCCGCGACTCCGTGAACGGTGAGTGTCACGCGGCAGGAACCTTTTCTTCCGACAACGAGTCCGTCATCGATAAATCCCGTCTCAAAGTTGAATGCCGCCGCACATCCCGCGCAGAGCTTCCGGATCTCTGACTCCGCATTTGTCTGACGGTGTCCGTTCTCCTCATCTCCCGCAAAGACAACGCGGATCGGGCGTTTCCCATATCCATATTCATGGAGCGCTTTTAAAATATAGACAGCGATCACAAGTCCCGCCTTCATATCCAGAACTCCCGGTCCGTGGGCATTTCCGTTCTCATCGATGCGGAACGGATTTTTCTCCAGCGTGCCTTTCGCGAATACCGTGTCCATGTGTCCGATCAGGACGATGGGCTGGCCTGCTGCCTCTTTATGCCATACGCCTGTCAGGAGGTTTCCGAAACGTTCCATCGGGATCACAGCTGTCTCCACTCCGGCACTTTCCAGTTCATTCTTTAAGACCGCACCTACCCGGTCAACGCCCTCTTTATCCGGGGTTCCGCTTTCGATAGAAACGATCTTTTCCCATAGCGACAACATCTCGTCCCTGTGACGGTCTATATACGCGGATGTCTTCACGATTAGTTCTCTGTCTTCCATAGCCTGCATCCTCCTCGTCATTTTATTCATCTATGATATAACAAACATACTGAAATGAAAATACTGAAAATCTATAAAAATCGGGAATTCCGCCTGACGGTAACACCTTCCCGGTTACACGCTTGACTTCTACGTCTCTGCGAATTATAATGAGTGAATTAAACCTACCAATTTGCTATGAAGATATGACCGCCCGTACGAGGCTGCTAAGATAAACGCTCCGCGAGGATGCGCAGTGATTTTGATAAAAATATGTCAGCTTCTCTGACCAGAATCACGCGACAAGTCTCACGGACGTTCAACTTGAGAATATGAAAGGACGGAGAATTCCTTATGAACAACACGATCAACGTTTCCATAGACTGCGTTCCGGCCGCACTCCGGGAATTTTTTGCGGAGCATTCTACCATCGCTCTTGCTTTTTCCGGCGGAACGGATTCCTCTTATCTTCTCTATGCCGCAAAGGCCTGCGGAGCAAATGTACATGCCTACTATGTCTCCACGCCGTTCCAGCCGCAATTTGAGTTAGATGACGCGAGGCTTCTCGCTGAATCATTACACGCGGACATGACGGTCCTGCCCTTTGATGTGCTGACGGATAAAGTCGTAAAGAGCAATCCGAAAGACCGCTGTTACTACTGCAAGAATCAGGTATTCGGCGGAATCCTGAATGCCGCAAAGGAGGACGGCTTTACCGAGATCATGGACGGAACGAATGCCTCCGATGACGCCGGTGACCGCCCGGGCATGCGCGCTTTAAAAGAAATGAAGGTACTGTCCCCGCTGCGCCTTTCCGGAATAACAAAAACGGCACTCCGGGAATATTCCCGAAATGCCGGATTATTTACATGGAACAAGCCCGCCTACGCCTGTCTTGCGACGAGAGTTCCGTCGGGAATTTCCATCGAAGCTTCTGTGTTAAAGGATGTGGAATGGGCGGAGAAATCCCTCTCTGATCTTGGATTCCGTGACTTCCGCGTCCGCGTGTACCCGGATCCCGCTGCCGGTGATACAAAACCCGACGCGCCGTGGTGTGCGAAGCTCCAGCTCACCGAGGACATGATCCCGAAGCTTATGGCGCAGCGGAAGGAGATCTGCGCGCTCTTAAAGCAGAGATTTACGGATGTGACACTGGATCTTGTGGCGAGAAAACCGTCGATGTAGGGAACGTCTCCCACATCTGTACATCAGATCTAATGCTCTGTATACGCAGATCGGCTAAAGTCTATAAAACAGGGAACGAGTATAACCGGCTTAACTTCACCGGTCATACTCGTTCTTAAAATATTTTCACCCCGAAAACTTCCGGGCCTTTTTGTATACAGGATTCCTCTCTATGTCACCTCATTCAGCCAGGCTACTGCCGCTTTGATCCCGTCCTCGCTGAACTCAAATTCCTGATACGTCTTTTTTTCATCTTCCGTCACAGAAAAAATAAACGGCCCCGGCCAGGTGACCGCCTGGATCTTATCCGGCTCGCCTTCCTCTCCGCTGATCTTCCGGATCATAAAATTCGTTCCCTTTTCACTTCCGGTAAATGTTGTCTTCTTTAAATATGGAATGGAGATCATTCCTGTCAGATCGATCATAACAACCTCTTTTCTTCTTTTCCATTGCAAATTGCTAAAGTGTTCGCTATACTTACACCATAAACCACCGTACAGGAATCATTATACACCATTCCTGTCCACGAAGCATCAGGAGTATCTCATGTTAGCTGTATTTTTATCTCCGATCTACCTGTTATTTCAGGCATACATTCTTTTATGGCTCTACGCCTGGGCGGATTCCTGCTCCCCGGCGCTTCATTCACTGTTTTTCAGGATCCCTGTCACAGTCCTCTATCTGTTTTTTGCCGTCAGCCCGCTGACCGGATTTCTGATCACAAAAGAACCACTTCACCATTTTCTCCGGGTGATCAGCAACTACTGGCTCGGCACTCTGGAATATATCCTGCTTTTTATCATCACCTTCGACGTGATCCGCCGTGTCACCGGCCATTCCTTCTTTATGAAATACCGGTACCCGGCCATGCTGCATACCATGCCGAAAAATCTCGTGATCTTTGGCGGCTTTGTCATTGGCCTGATCCTTATGGTCAGCATTTACGGTGTCCTGCATGCAAGACGGGTCTATGTGCGGCAGGATCCGGTCGTCATCGAAAAGAGTTCTTCTCTTCCGGGACTTAAGATCGCCCTGATCGCGGATCTTCACCTTGGATACAACTCCACGAAGTCCCATGTAAGAAAGATCGTAGACACCATTAACTCCCAAAATGTCGATCTCGTCTGCATTGCCGGAGATCTCTTCGACAATGATTACAACGCGATCAAGGACCCGGATGAGGTGGCTGACATTCTGTCCGGTATCAAGAGCCGGTACGGCACATACGCCTGCTGGGGCAACCATGACGTAAGCGAGAAGATCCTCGCCGGATTCACATTTCCACAGAAGGAAACGATCGTCCGGGACGGGCGGTTTACGGAATTTCTGCACCACGCCGGTATCACGATGCTGGAGGACGAGACCGTCTGCATCGATAATGCATTCTATCTTGTCGGCCGCCGGGATAAGGATATGGCAAAAAAAGAACAGCTCCTGCGGAAAACCTTTTCTGAGATCACCGAACCTCTCGATCCCTCACTTCCCATCATCGTCATGGATCACCAGCCGGGAGAATTGTCAGAGGCCTCCGATGCCGGTGTCGACCTGGACCTCTCCGGACACACCCATGACGGTCAGATGTTTCCGGCAAACCTTGTGGTCCATTTTCTCTGGGAAAACGCCTGCGGAGTTCTGAAAAAGGGGTCTATGACGTCTATTGTCACCTCCGGTGCCGGTGTCTGGGGACCGGCGATGCGGGTCGGGACTAACAATGAAGTCGTGATCGCAAATGTGTCGTTTGATCCAGCCACAGACCAATAAGCTGTTATTCCGATAAGTTGTTCCCATAAATAGTATAAACGAAAAAACGGAGGTCTTATATGAAAGAATTTGTCAAGTCCATCACAAGCCCCTATGAAAAAGAACTGATTGAAACACGCCGTTACCTGCACCGACACCCGGAGCTCTCCTTTCAGGAGACAGACACTGCCGCTTACATCCGCAGCACCCTGAATGCCCTGGGCGTCCCGCTGATGGAAGGGATCTCCGGAACCAGCACGGTCGCTGTCATAAAAGGCGAAAAAACCGGCCCATGCATCGCGTTCCGCGCGGACATCGACGCGCTCCCGGTGGAGGAAGAAAATGATCTCCCGTTTAAGTCCGAGGTTCCCGGTGTTATGCATGCCTGTGGACACGATATCCATACCGCAGTCCTTTTAACCTTCGCAAAGGTTCTCACAGCCCATCCGGAGCTTGTCCGTGGAACTGTGAAGCTGATCTTTCAGGCAGCCGAAGAAAAGCTCCCGGGAGGCGCCAAGGCGCTCTGCGAGGAAGGTGCCATGAAGGATGTCGATCTCATCTATGGTTTCCACTGTGCTTCCGCGTTTCCGCTCGGCACCATCGCCGTGACTCCCCGGGCGTATTCCGCAGCGATCGGTATTTATGAAGTGAAGATCCATGGAAAGGGCGGTCATGGCGGTTATCCGCAGAATGCCCTGAATCCGGTCCCCGTGGCCTGCATGGTCGGATCTGCTTTAAACCAGATCCTGGCTGAAAAAAAGAATCCGCTGGAAGGCGGTGTTCTTACGGTTTCCTATATAAATGGCGGCCAGTATCCGAATATCATCACGGATACCGTGACTCTCGGCGGCAATGTCCGCACTTTAAACAATGACCTGATCGACAAAGTCTTTGACTCCATCCACTCCATCAGCAGGGGGATCTGCGCCGGATTCGGCCTCACCTGCGATGTGACCACGACTCTGGGCTATCCGGCAGCCATCAACGTGCCGGAGGAGATCGAAACGGTCCGCAGTGTCACAAGAGACCTCGGATATACCGTCTACGAACGCCCGGATGCCCTTGGCGGTGAGGATTTTGCCTACTATCTTCTTGAGAAGCCGGGTGCCTACTTCCAGATCGGAATGGCTGATCCCGAACGCCCGATTACCTCTTCCCCGCACCATAACTGCCATTTCCAATTAGATGAGCGCGGAATTTCAGAGGCGCTTGAGATGGAGCTTGGTCTGTACCTGCGCGTGACAGGGCAGATGTAACCGTATAGAAAAAGCGGCTGTCATATCGGCAAAACTTTGCCGGGCAGCCGCTCTTTTTCGCTCTTTTTTACAAATCCTTCGCTCCAACAAGTCCGTAGGCCGACTCCGCGCTCCTCACAGCCCTCAGGATCGCCTCCGCCATAACCTGGGCACCGAGGGTTCCGACCATATCCTGATCTGCCTTCACATCGCCCACAGACAGAGCGTAGATGCTGTCTCCGTCGGAAGAGGTATGAACAGGACGGATCGCCCGCGCATAGCCGTCGTGGGCCATCCCGGCGATCTTGCAGAGACTGCTCTTCGGGAATGCCGCGTTCGTAATCACCGCACCGATGGTCGTATTCTCTGTCGCGCCGGTGAACTTGTTCTTGACCACTTCATAGCTCTTATAAACAGCTTCTTCTGTGTCCGCAAATGTCTTCCTGTCCGCATTTAAAAGACCGGCGACCTTCTTTCCGTCCTTCCAGTCATAGATATCGCCTCTCGCATTCACCGCAACGATTGCGCCGACCTTCAGATCCCCAATCTGCACCGCATAGCTTCCGATTCCGCCCTTCATGCAGAGAAACTTGTCCCCCAGCTTTCCGACGGACGCACCTGTTCCAGCGCCGAAGTTTCCATCCTGATAATTATTCTTCTCCGCGCCCTCACACGCCGCGTATCCCATGGCCTTATCCGGTCTCGTCTTAAAATCCCCGACCATCAGGTCAAACAGGCAGGACTCGCATACAAGCGGCACCTTCGTGATTCCCACATCAAAGCCGATCCCGCGCTCTTCCAGGTACTCCATAACGCCGCCTGCCGCGTCCAGACCGAACGCGCTGCCGCCGCTGAGTAAAACTGCCTGGATCACGTCAGCTGCCGCCATGGGCTTTAAGAGCTCCGATTCCCTGGATGCCGGACCGCCCCCGCGGACATCCAGCCCGGCTGCCGCGCCCCGCTCGCAGATAATAACCGTACACCCGGTCCCCGCTTCTTTATTCTCCGCGCTGCCGATCCTGATGTTTTCGATCTCTGTGATTTTGATTTCTTTCATCCTTTTAATCTCCCTTTAATTACCTGTGATTCCGAAACAGGATCCCCTAAATGAGGATCCTGTTGGTAAATTTTTCATACACTTCTTCTATTTATATAGTATATCACATTTTAAAATTAAATTAAAATCATAAAATCGGGAATATATAGAATATATAATGGATAACAAATATTTGAACGAATGATATGATTATTGAATGATTCGATATCAGTGTAACAAAAAACACCGTCCCGGCGGCTTATCATCCGCTAAAACAGTGCTTTTTTTCGTGCACCTTCAGGGATTCGAACCCTGGACAAATAGATTAAGAGTCTACTGCTCTACCAGCTGAGCTAAAGGTGCTTGGTTTGTTGTTTTTCTTTGTTTTGTTTGCCTCATCCGTGGCACGTTTTGTATTATAGGATAAACCAGTAAAAAAGTCAACACTTTTTTTAAATTTTTTTATTTTTTTTGTTTTTCAAAAAGCAGCTACAAATAGAACTATTAAAAAGCCAGCAAACATGCAGGTTTGCCGGCTTTTTTGTCCCTTTTCTTACAACATCTCTTTGATCGCATTTTCCAGAACTTCTTTATCCTGAAGTCCAACGCTCTTGGAAAAAACTTCTCCGTTCTTAAAAAGGATGATCGTCGGGATAGACATAACTCCGTAGCGGGCAGCAATATCACTGTTCTCGTCTACATCGAGTTTGCCGATCTTTACTTTTCCGTCGTACTCCTCAGCGAGCTCTTCGATCACCGGAGCCATCATACGGCACGGGCCGCACCATGTCGCAAAGAAATCCACAACCACCGGGATCTCTGAGCCCAGAACATCAGCATCAAAATTTGCGCTTGTAAATACTGTTTCCATATTATTTTCTCCTTCCATAATATCCTGCTGCATTCAAAGCTTTTCCACCGCATTCGCTTACCGCTCCGGCGGTCACAGAAAACCTCTCTGCCGCGCTTATTTTTTCTTTCTGCCGCAGACAACATCATTTGCCTCGTCAAAACATTTCCTGATCCGGATAATTTTCCGATTCAGTTCCATCTTGTCGCAGGTTGCCTGTGAGAGCCACCGCTTTACACATGCCCACATACTCATCCGGCACACGGCCTTTCCGTCATTTCATGTCTATTATATGCAGATATTTATGACTTATCACGGCGGGCGGTCAGCTTACAGATCGGCTTCCCTTCCGCAGAGAACTTTGTCTCATACTCTGTCATAACATTTCCCTCGGCCATATCACTGTGGTGAAGATCAAATGTATGGGATGTCACCTGCCAGCCTGCCTCCGGAATGGATTCTAATGAATAGCGGAACAGGTCCTGATTATCAGTCTTAAACTCGATAATTCCGTCCGGCTGTAAAATCTTATCATACACGGCAAGGAAACGGTCCGATGTCAGACGGCGCTTCGCGTGGCGGTCCTTCGGCCACGGATCCGAGAAGTTTAGGTAGATCCGCTCCACCTCATTCTCCGCGAACACGTCCGCAAGCTCTAACGCATCAATTCTCATAAAATAAATATTGGAAAGCTCCAGCTCCGCGCGCTTCTGAAGTCCGCGAAGCAGAACGCTGGAGTAACGCTCGATTCCCACGTAATTGATATCCGGGTTCATCTGGGCAAGCTCCATGATGAATTTTCCTTTCCCCATTCCGACCTCAATGCGGATCGGATTATCGTTTCCAAAAAATTCATGCCACCTTCCCTTCAGTGACTGCGGATCCTGGACCACATATGGGCTCTCAGCAATCTCTTCTTCAGCGCCTTTGATATGGCGTAATCTCATAATGTATTTCCTCCTGATATTGCTTGTGTCTCATTTTATCATTGAAAGCCTTATTTTGCAAGGTAACAGTGACGCGCAGAATTTTTCTTTCAATATATCTTTTGGAAACAGAAAATTCTTAAATTGTTCAAAAATTTTTCGTGCAATTTTCCTACTGTTCCAGTATAATAAAGATAATGGCTGACAAAATCGCTCTTTTCGTGTCTGCGATCGTTTCATCAGGCGCACAGCATTACATAGAAGAAAACGGCATCTGTGAGTATCCGGCACCTTCACCGGCACCGGATTTTCACCTTCACTCGCCGTTAAAATACATAAAACGGAGGGATTTATATGGCAAGAAACGACATTCCTAACGGATGGGATAAGATCCGTCAGAATGTTCAGGAGACCGAGCGTCTCATGGGACAAAAACAATACAACCAGTCCATGATCAAAGCAAAACAGACCGTGGAATACATGGTTAAGCTCCAATGTGAACAGGCGGGGATCATGGAAGGCTCCATGGACTCTATGATCCACGAGCTCTACAACAACGGCTGGATCTCAAAATCCACCGCCGAGCACTACTTACAGATCTACGACATCGGCACAAAAGCCGCAAAAAACGGCGATAACGGTGCCTACAATGCAAACCAGGCCTACCACGTGCTGTCCCAGGAGATCTACTCCTTTGCAGACAACGGGAAAGCCCCCCGCGGAAGACGCCCGGCCGGCAGCCGTCCCCAGCAGTCCAGAAACCGCAGCGCCGGTTCCCGGCAGTCCGGAAGCGGCATGCAGCCGGCTGATCTTTTAAAATTTGTGGTTCCGATCGTCCTCGTGATCATCCTGATCGTCCTGATCCGTGTCCTCACGCCGAAGAAACCGGCTACAGAGGAGACCTCCGCACCAGTGATCACAACGGAAACAGCAGAGACCACAGCCCCGGAGACTGAACCGGAGAGCACAGCTTCCGGCTCCTCCTACAAGACAACAACGACCTTAAACGTCCGCAAAGAACCGTCCACCGACGCGGACCGCATCGGAAAACTGGACCCGGGCGCATCCGTTGAATATCTCCGCGACCACGACGATACCTGGGCCGTCATCAAGTACAACGGACAGGAAGCCTATGTCGCGAAGGAATTTCTGACAGCGGAGTAATAACTTATTGGAATATCAAATTCAAAAAAACTCTAAAGCCAATATTTAGGGCGGGATTCCGATAGATCCCGCCCTATTGCTGACTTCAGAGTTCTTTTTTCATTTATACTACATTCTTACACCGTCACATCTCCCATCCCCGACGGGTCTTTCTCAAAATACTTACAGAAATAATTCACAAACTCATCCACCACCGGCTTATTTCCTGCCTCCTCAAACACCGTAACCACCAGGTCTCTCCTGCAGTTCGGGTAACGGATCGGGATCAGGACAACACCGTGCCCCGGCTTTCCACCCCAAGCTTTTTCCGGCCAGAAGCCGATTCCAAGCCCTGCCGCGATCAGGTTGCGCACCGACTCCGGACTGTTGCTCTCGAACACCGCCTGAGGACGGATCCCCGCTCTCCTGCAGAAATCATCGCAGATCCCGCGGAGCTGCCAGCCGTTTCCGAGACGGATGAAATTTTCTTCCTTCACTTCCCGCAGATCAACGGTCTTATGCTTCGCAAACTTTGAATCCGGCGGCACTGCCAGAAAAATCTCCTCCCGCAGATATTCCCGTCTTACCACGCCATCCGGAAGTTCCTGCGGATGCGGAGGCGTCACAGATATAGCGATCCTTGATTCGATATGGATATCACAGCTCTCCGTCATCTCAAGCTGGGATACCTGAAACTGGACATCCGGTTTCAGGGCCCGATAGGAAATAATACTGTTCGTAATGAGGTTCGACGCGGACAGGAAATTTAAATAGATCGTGCGCTCCGATGAATAAACCGACTCCCAGAGCTCATCCTTTAGATTATCGATGGATTCCAGAATCGGGATCAGGCGTTTTTTCAGGAGTTTCCCCTGTTCGTTGAGCTCGATCCGGTGATTTTTCCGGTCAAAAAGGCTTACGCCGAGCTCCGTCTCCAGACGCTTGATGGACTGGGACAATGCCGGCTGGGCGATATGCAGATCTTCTGCCGCTTTTGTCAGATTTTCATACCGCGCTGCCGCCAAAAAATACCGAAACTGCTGGATTTCCATATCATTCCCCCTTTTTCTTTCGCGCCTTAACGATCATGTTAATTTTGTGCTAATTTTTTGTTCATTTATAGCATTTTCCGATTATTATAACATTCATGTTATAACAGCATAATTATTATATATTTGAAATTCCTGATTTTCAAGCTATATTATAATGTTACCGGGGTCAGACACCCAGAAAAACCTGACTTGAATTTTACCGCATAAAACTCCGAGGTTTCTGGCCCCCTCCCCCCGGATGAGGGAAAATCCTTCTCAGAAAGGAGACAAATCAATGAACAATATCATCAATCAGCTCTCCCAGATTGAAGAAAAGACTGTCGCGATCTTAGACGGCGCTGCTGACAAGAAAAAAACTCTTGCAGCAGAATATGAGGCAAAGACGAAACAGTTTGACGAGGAGCTGAATCATGAAACCGAACTGGAGATCCAGTCCATGCGCCAGAAAATGGAGGCAGAAGCCGCCGCGGAGCTTGACAGGCAGAAAACCGCCGCCGGTGACCAGATCGCCCGCCTGGAACAGCATTACGAAGAAAAGCATTCCTGGTATGTGGACTCCCTCTTCCGTTCTATGACCGAGGTGTGATCTATGGGAAGTCTCATCACTTACAGTGCGATCGCTGCCAAGCTTGCTGCGATGCGCGGGCATTTCCTCACGGATGATGAGTTCTCGGTCCTCGCGGGAATGGAGAATGTACCGGCTGCCGTCGAATACCTGAAAAGTTCTCCCGCCTACAGGGATGTTTTTTCCGGTGTCGAAAATGAGGAACTCCACAGAAGTAAGATCGAAGAGCTTTTGTGGCACTCCCTCTACGGTGATTTCTCAAGGCTGTTCCGATTCGCAAACGGAACCCAGAGAAAATTTCTGGATCTCTACTTTCTCCATTTCGAGATCGATGTCATGAAACGGTGTCTGAGGGACGCGGTTTCCGGAAAACGCTCAGATCTGAACTTTAAGAGCTTTGAGCCCTTCTTCCGAAAGCACTCCCACCTGGATTTCACCGCCCTGACTGATTCAAAAGATCTGGACGAATATCTGGACAGCATTCAGAACACCCCTTATTATGGCCCGTTAAAGGACTTAAAGGATCAGGGCATCACTTCCCTGTCTGAGTTCGAATCTGCTCTGGACATCCTGTACTTCATCCGTTTCTGGAAAAGTTTAAAAGACCAGCTTTCAAAAGACGACCGGGAGGCCATCGCCGACTGTGCCGGTGAAAAGATCGATCTTTTAAATATTGAGTGGCTCGCAAGAGCGAAACGCCACTACAAATTATCTGCCGATGCCATTATGGAGCTTCTGATCCCCGTATGGCACCGTTTAAAAAAGTCTCAGGCAAGAGAGCTTGCCGAAGCGCCGTCTATAGAGGAATTTGACCGGATCCTAAAGGGGACCCGCTACGGAAACCGGATCTTTCGGACATCCGGCGAACAGCAGGAGAATCCGGAACTGCATTCCCTGTTCCGGGCGCTTCTGGATGCTGTGTACAGCAAATCCGGACGACATGATCCATATTCTGCGGCTGCGTTAAACAGCTACTTCTATTTTAAGGAAGAAGAGATCAGAAAAATCATCACCACCGTTGAGGGGATCCGTTACAGCCTTGGCAGTTCAGAAATTCTCACCTGCCTGGCAGAAAGTTAGAAAAGGGGGTATGCTTTGTGATCGAAAAAATGAAATTCGTCAGCATCTCCGGACCAAAGAACGATCTGGACCGAATGGTCAACCAGTATCTCTCCCACTATGAGATCCAGCTGGAAAACGCGCTGACCGAATTAAGATCCGCATCAAAATTAGAACCATATCCCGGAACCAATCCATACCGGGAACCGCTTCAGAAAGCGCAGAAACTTCTCGCTTCCTGTCCCGGCGCAAAACAGCAGGAGATTTCCACCGGAACAATGCCCGTGGAGAACGCCATCACACTTGTAAATGACATGGATACGGAGCTCGCCGCCTCCGATGAGGAGCGGGAGTCCTTAAAGGCAAAAGAAAAAGAAGTCTCTTCCCTGTTGGAGCAGGTACGCCTCTACGTGGAACTGGACTTCGATATTCCGGCAATTCTGAAGCTGAAGCACATCAAATACCGGTTCGGACGTATCAGAAAGGAAAGCTTCCCGCAGCTTCAGGCATTCGCCGACCGCTCGGATGAGACGATCCTGTTCAAATGCCACGAATCAGACCACTATATTTCTTTGCTCTACTTCACACCGGATATCACCTCCGACCGGATCGACACCGTCTTCTCGTCCCTGCAGTTCGAGAGGATCTATCTCCCGGATGAGTACGCCGGAACCCCGAAGACCGAGGTCGAACGTCTGGAAAACGAGCTTGCAAATCTGAAAGCAAAGGAACAGGCTCTGGACGCAAAAGATTCCGGGTACCTGCTGACGAGACAGACCAGTCTCCGGGATGCCAGCCAGGTGCTGAAATCCTATGAAGCAAACTTCAATGTGAGAAAGTATGCGGCATGCACCCATGATAAGGATCATCCGTTCTACATTCTCTGCGGCTGGATGACAAAAGAGGACGCGGAAGCTCTCCACAGGGACCTCGCAAAGGACGCGGACACATTCTTCGTCTTAGAAGACAGCAAAGAGCACGTGACCAGCATTCCGCCCACCAAGTTAAAAAACATTCCGCTGCTGCGGCCGTTTGAGATGTTCGTAAAGATGTACGGACTTCCGTCCTACGACGAGTTTGATCCGACGCTTCTGATCGCCATCACCTACTCCATCTTCTTCGGCTTCATGTTCGGAGATGCGGGACAGGGACTTGTCCTTCTGATCGGAGGTTTCCTGCTCTATAAGTTCAAAAAAATCGATCTGGCAGCCATCATCTCCTGCTGCGGATTCTTCTCAACGATCTTCGGATGCCTCTTCGGAAGCGTCTTCGGATTTGAAGATGTGATCCCGGCGCTGTGGTTAAAGCCGACCGAAGCCATGACGGATCTTCCGTTTGTGGGTCGTCTGAACACCGTATTCGTCGTTGCCATTGCTCTCGGCATGGGAGTCATCCTCTTTACGATGATCTTAAACATGACTACGAGCTTTAAGAACCATGACACCGAAAAGACCTGGTTCGATACAAACGGTCTCGCAGGCTTTGTCTTTTATTTCAGTCTTGCAGCCACCATCGTGATGTTCATGAGCGGACATACACTTCCGGCGGCAGCGATCCTGATCATCATGTTCGTCCTGCCGCTTCTCGTGATGTTCTTTAAGGAACCGCTCACAGCAGTTCTGGAAAAGAAATCTGAGAAGATCTCCGGTGGCGTGGGAATGTTCATCACACAGGGATTTTTCGAGCTGTTTGAAGTACTCTTAAGCTACTTCTCCAACACGCTTTCCTTCGTCCGTGTGGGCGCCTTCGCCGTCAGCCACGCAGCCATGATGCAGGTTGTTTTAATGCTCGCAGGCGCAGAAACCGGAGCACCGTCCATACCGGTCATTGTTCTCGGAAACCTGTTCGTGTGCGGCATGGAGGGCCTGATCGTCGGGATCCAGGTACTCCGTCTCGAGTACTACGAGCTGTTCAGCCGGTTCTATAAGGGAAGCGGCCGGGAATTTAAACCGTTCTACGAGAAATAAGAATAAATGGTAACTGTTCAGTAGGTCTGCGCACTTGCTGCGCTGACCGTAATAAAACATAGGCTGGAAGGCAAAAATCCCATCAGCGAAGCTGATCTGGAATGGAT
>ERZ791920.109-NODE-109-length-113345-cov-32.073881_pt1 | contig 113345 bp, 91 predicted proteins | sample MGYA00510136_ERZ791920 | MGnify/ENA primary metagenome ERZ791920 (study PRJEB30046, sample SAMN00792066) | human gut metagenome | study: EMG produced TPA metagenomics assembly of the A metagenome-wide association study of gut microbiota in type 2...
AGAAATTTTCGCAGATATTATTCAGATTTTTTATTAATATCGTGCGTCGAACCTGTAGATACTTTGACATTTTGCGACCAAGTAGAATTAAAGAATTTACTTGGATTAAAAATTTTTCGTTGTCAAACGATATCAAGATCTCTGTGTATGACCAGTCCACTTCCTCTAAATTTGGCATTCCCTATGCCATGAACAAGGTAAACACTTCAAAACTTATTAATTTCCTGAATGTTAAAAAGAAATACGATGTTTGTTTCTTGGCAGCATATAGCCTAGATAGAGAAAAATCTTTAAGGCCTTTGTTGAGCGCATTAAAAAAGGCCAATTTAAATGTCAAAATTTTACTTGTAGACTATCCCTACTCCGAGTTGGAGGACTTTAAGGTCGACAGAGAGATCGTGTCTTACGAAAACTACTTACGATTAATGAGTGAAAGTCGTGCAGTAATAGATCTCTGGCGATTAGCGCCTGATGAGGGCTATTCCTTCAGAATATCAGAGGCTCTGACACTCAATTCGAAGATTATTACTAATAGAACCTGCATACTAAACGAGCCTTTTTATGATGCAAGCAGGATGTTTGTTTTTTCCGAGGGGAATGAAATCAACCCTGACGCCATTAAGCATTTTCTCATTTCCCCAATGAAACCCGTCGACAAATCAATTTTTAGCCTTGGAACAAACTGATGAAATTACTAATAACTGGTGGTGCAGGATTTATCGGATCAAATTTCATTCTGGACAGAATAGAAAAAGGAGACAAAGTACTTAATCTGGACAAGTTAACCTATTCAGGTAACCTTGATAATTTGATATCAGTCCAAGACAACGAAAACTACTCCTTCATACAAGGCGATATCGGTGACAAAATCCTAACTCAAAAAATCCTTTCCGAATTCCGTCCGGACGCCGTGGTTAATTTCGCCGCAGAGACGCATGTTGATAGGTCGGTGGTAGATCCTGAATCATTTGTAAAAACGAATGTTCTCGGGACCTCCAACCTTCTTCTAGAGACATTGGAGTATTGGAAGTCACTTTCTCAAGAAGAAAGAACAAGATTCCGGTTTCATCACATCTCAACTGACGAAGTTTATGGATCTCTGGGCTTTAAAGATTCGGCCTTTAGAGAAGACACACCATACGCCCCTAATAGTCCATATTCAGCCTCAAAAGCATCTAGTGACCACTTTGTCAGGGCTTTTCATGAAACCTATGGACTGCCGACCCTAATATCCAATTGCTCTAACAATTATGGACCGAGACAATTTCCCGAGAAATTAATACCTTTGATAATTCTGAATGCCATCGAAGGTAAGCCTTTGCCAATCTATGGAAACGGCAAAAACATCCGTGATTGGCTGCATGTTTCAGACCACTGCGGCGCAATATCCCTCATGCTAGAAAGAGCTATGCCGGGTGAGTGTTACAACGTCGGAGGAAATTCAGAAAAAAACAATTTAGAAGTTGTGGCGGCAATTATCAATGTTCTCGACCAAGAAATGCCGCGCTCAGACGGAAAATCTTATTCTGAACAAATTCATTTTGTGAAAGACCGTCCCGGACACGATCTTCGTTACGCCATTGATGCTTCAAAAATTAAGAAAGATTTAGGCTGGACGCCCAAATTTAATTTTGACCAAGGCATCCGAGAGACTGTCCTTTGGTATTTGAAGAATGCAGAATGGGTAAAAAATGTCAAAAATGGCAATTACCAAGATTGGATCAAGAAAAACTATGAGGAAAGATAAATGAGTTCTTGGAAGGGAATAATTTTGGCCGGAGGCTCTGGTACCCGCCTTGCTCCCCTCACGACGGCCATAAGTAAGCAATTGCTCCCTGTTTATGATAAGCCGATGATCTATTACCCGCTGAGTACTTTAATTCAGATCGGCATAAGAGAAATTGCAATTATTACCACGCCTGATCAGCAGCATCTTTTTAAAAAGCTTCTTTCGGACGGCAGTCAGTTAGGTTGTCATTTTGAATTTTTCATCCAGGAAAAACCTACCGGACTTGCAGAGGCCTTTTTGATAACGGAAGAGTTTATTAAAGACAGCCCTACTTGCCTGATTCTCGGCGATAACATTTTTTACGGAAACGGACTTATTGACTTAGCTAAGGAGGCCATGTCTTCCCCTGCGGGCGCAACCGTTTTTGGTTATCGAGTAAACGATCCGGAACGGTACGGTGTCGTTGAGTTTGACAAGGAAAACAGAGCTGTCTCAATAGAAGAAAAACCGGAATTTCCAAGGTCGCCTTATGCGATCCCCGGTTTGTACTTTTACGACACGAAAGTGATTAAGATCGCCAAATCACTTACCCCTTCAAAACGAGGGGAATTAGAAATAACAGATATAAATAAAACTTACCTCTCTGAAGGCAGCCTAAGAGTTAAGGTAATAGAAAGAGGCGTGGCTTGGCTCGATGCAGGAACCTTCGAATCACTTTTGCAAGCAGGGTCGTTTATACATGCAGTCCAGGAAAGACAAGGATTAATGGTCGGCTCTCCAGAAGAAGCTGCATGGCTGAACAAACTGATAAACAATGAAGGGCTAAAAGAATTGGCTGAACCTCATAAAAAAAATGCCTACGGTCGCTATCTTTTAAATCTAGTCGGAAATAAAAATGCAAATAATTGAGACACCTATTCAAGGCCTCTTAGAAATTCAGCCCAAAGTTTTTGGTGATAAAAGAGGCTTTTTCTTGGAGACTTGGCAAAAAAAACGGTATGAAGAGGCCGGAATCCATTATCAATTCGTTCAGGATAATCGCTCGTTCTCTTCAAGAGGCACATTGAGAGGTCTTCATTTCCAGAAACGTTTCCCGCAAGGAAAACTTGTTTCCGTGATATTTGGGGAAGTTTTTGACGTAGCCGTGGATTTAAGGAGAGGTTCCAATACTTATGGGAATTGGTTCGGCCTTGTCTTAAGCGGAGAAAAATGCAATCAACTATGGATTCCGCCGGGATTTGCACACGGATTTTATGTTCTTTCAGAAACAGCCTTCTTCGAATACAAATGCACTGACTATTATCATCCTGAAGACGAAGCAGGAATCTTGTGGAACGACAAAGACATCGGGGTTGATTGGCCCATACCTCCAGCTTCAACTGTTTTATTAAGTGAAAAAGACAGAAACTGCTTACCCTTTAAAGAAATCTCTTTTAGTGAAAATACCCTTTGATCTCGAATTATCCTTATAACCCTTAGACCTTGACTATAAAAATAATGAATCCTAGTTTGTTCTCTTTCTTTAATCGTGGTGTTGCAAGTATCTTTGCTCTTTCTTTTGGTATAGCCGCAGCTCCGAACGGATTTTGTTCTGATGTCTTCAGAGGAAACGAAACTTTCCAGAGCTTTAATAAAGCAAAAAAAATATTAGAGCATCAGGTGATATTCGATCATCGCGTTACGCTTTATTGCAACGCCCCATTTGATAAGGACAAATGGATTTCTCTTCCCCCTGGTTTCACTACCCAAGTCCATAAAAAAAGAGCTAACAGAGTCGAATGGGAACATGTCGTACCTGCCGAAAACTTCGGACGATTCTTCCCGGAATGGAGGGAAGGTTCGCCAATGTGCATTGATAACAGAGGTGCTCCTTTTAAAGGAAGAAAATGCGCGGAAAAATCAAACATCACGTTCAGGCTGATGCAAAGTGACATGTATAACCTTTTTCCCGTCATCGGCGCAGTTAATGCAGAACGGGGCAACAAAAATTTTGGGCTCCTTTCCGCCTCAGCTGAAAACACATTCGGTTCCTGTGCGATGAAAATTTCAAGCAACAGAGCAGAACCGCCTAAGTACGCAAGGGGCACTATCGCCCGTGCTTATAAATATATGGCTTACGCATATCCAATTTTCAAGTTGAGCAAGGAACAAGAAAGATTAATGGACGTTTGGGACAGGCAATATCCCGTTGAGAAATGGGAGTGCGTGAGAACAAAACGAATTGAACGAATCCAAGGAAATGAAAATCCCTTTGTTAAGCAGCCTTGTATTGAGAAAAAATTGTGGTAGCAATGCTTTAGTCGTGCCATTGTCTGCATAGAGCTCCTTTATTTTCTTTGGAAAAAAACGGTAAGCCTATGAACTCGACATTGAAAAACTTCTAAATAAATGTAAATAAGGGTAAGATAACTGAGTTCACGTGAACAGACACAGCTCTCATAGGAGAATTCCAATGAACAAGACTGAAATGATTGAAGCCGTAGCTTCTGAAACCGGTCTCGCCAAAACAGAGGTCGCAAAAGTTCTTAACGCCTATACCGACACAATCGTGAAGACGGTTGCAGAAGGCGGAGAATATACAGTTATCGGTTTTGGCAAATTCTATGCAAGCCAGCGCCAAGCGCGTACCGGCCGCAACCCATCAACCGGAGTCGAAATCAAGATTCCAGCAGCTATGGTTCCCAAGTTCACTGCAGGTAAGGCTTTCAAGGATGCTGTAAATGCTCCCAAGAAACCTGCCCGTAAGGGAAGAGCCAAAGCCAAGAAATAATTTCTTCTGGTATCTCAAGACCCGGCCTTAAGCCGGGTTTTGACATTTAAGGCTGAAATCTCAAAATTAGAACTCGATAACGCCTATCAATTAGAATGTTGGATTCAAAACTGTCTTTTGTATCTAATTAACTCTATTTTGTCCACTAAGCCTTTGTGCTATTGACCCTATGAACTTTTTAACCGGACTAGGAAGACTTGAACGGGCTGCTTTCGTTTTCTTTAGTTTATTTGTCTTACTCCAATGTCTTTCGATTGCAGCTGCAAACATAGCCCTCGGTTTTTCTGTTTTTTTCCTCGTATTGCAATTAATACGCACCAAAGGTTCAATTTCAAATCAGTCTTTGACTACAATTTATAAAGAAAACAAGTGGTTAATTTGGCTTTTTGGATTTTTTTGGCTGACTATCTTTTGTTCGGCGTTAGCAAGCGGCGCCCCGATTAAGGGACTCAAGATATTTTTAGGCCAGTTTGTTTACAGGACCTTCCCTTTATTCATAATCCTTTTCTTTTTTGGAAAGAAAAGATACGCGTCATTCTTTTTAGCACTGAGTATCTTATCTTGCGTCCTCGACGTCATCGGTGGAATGATCATTCACGGGGACGGACCGCGCCTAAGAGGACTTTACGGACACCCAATGACCTTAGCAGGATTTCTCCTGACTTCGCTTCCTATATTGTTTTGCTTCCTTTTGGATTGGAAACAGGACCGAAAAACCTTATTCGTGACTATTATGTTCTTTCTAATAGGTTTTACCGGACTCCTTCTGAACGGAACTCGAGGTGCATGGCTAGCGCTGGCAGTCTCTCTTCCTTTAGTTGCTGTTCTTTATGATCACTCCATCAAAAAGATCCTTTTTCTTGTTATTTTCGCAGTCGGGACTTCTTTGGTATTTTTTAATTCTCCGCAACTTCAAAATCGAGCGGAAAGCATTACGAGCACAACAATGCAGTCGAATACTGAAAGGCTCTTGATGTGGGAGTCAGCCTACGAAATGTTTAAAGATCATCCAGTATTTGGAGTTGGTATTGGCCAATACGCATCAAAGTACTTAAATGAATATAAGTCGCCGGAGGCCAAAGAAAAGCAGAACCACTGTCACAACAACTTTCTTCAAATGCTTGCTGAGAATGGTGTAGCCGGATTTATTGGTTTTTGTTTGTTGTTTGGCTATATTCTTTTGTCTTCACTAAAAAACGCCTTCTTTAAATGTTCGCCCTATTATGTATTAATATTCGGCAGCTCTTTAGCCCTGCTCCTTCAGGGGTTCACTGAATATAATTTTGGGAACTCTGCCGTTATTAAATACTACTGGGCTACCTTGGGTTGCCTTCTTGTGTTAGCCCACCAGACTGAAAATGAAGCCTCCGCTAATTCGTTTTCTCTCTTTCAACACACTAAAACCGAGATATGAAAATAGGGATTGTCTGTAACGCCCTCGCTAACAGCGGCGGAATGGAACGATACACACTGGATATTATCAGGGGCTTTGTATCTGCGGGGCATGAAGTTACAGTTTTTACGAGAAAGATCGATAGAAGCCTTTACGAAGCGACTCTTGTGGAGACAGTAAAAATCAATGCTTCCTTTTTGCCAAAAAGACTAAGAGACTTTTATATTTCTAATCTCCTTCCCGGTTTAAGGAAAAAATATCCGGTGGATGTCATGTTAGGCTGCTGTCGCTCAAGACATGTAGACGTTGTGATATGTGGCGGAACTCACCCCGGTTTTCTCAAGGCAACGGGAAAGAAAAAAAGCATTTTCGACAGATTCGTTCTTCCCTTCGAAAAGGCCTCATACCAGGAGGCAAAGTATGTAGTAGCGCACTCTCGGCTAGTTGAAGGGGAAATCCGAACTTACTACCAAATTCCTGTGCAGCGTCTTTTTTTGATACCGCCTCCTGTCGACCTGAGCATTTTTAAGCCTCAAAAAGATGAAGGGGAGAAGCCATGTGGAATTCGACTTTCTTCTTTCCCACAGTTAAAGGACAAAACGACATTTCTTTTTGTGTCTTCCAGTCACGCCAGGAAAGGGTTCAAACTCTTAGAAAAGTATTTTGAAAATACCGACCTTCCGATTGCTTTAGCTGTGGCAGGGCGTCCTATTAGTAGAAAAGACTATAAGAATATTTGTTACGTGGGCTATGAGAAAAATATGGCGGCTTTGTATGCGCAGACCGACTTCTCTATCCTCGCTTCTATTTACGAACCTTTCGGACTCGTTCCTATCGAGTCACTCTGTATGGGTGTACCGGTAGCGATTTCTGAAAATCTTGGTTGTAAAGACTATATCTCAAAGGCTGTGAAAGAAGAGTTCAATCCTTTTTCAATTGATTCTCTCGACAAAGCAATCCGAAACTGCCTCAATCGGAAAGATTCCATGACAGAAGCCGCCAAAAAAGGAGCTTCAGAAAAATTCTTAGTCGATTTTTCTTTGGATAAACATATCTCCAAGCTTCTTGAAGTTTGTGAGTTAGCAAGAAAAGAAAATGCAAACTGAAACTATAAAAAGCCTGCCGGATTTAACGGCTTACATAATGACTAAAAATGAAGAGCACTGCATCGCCCGCTGTATTCAAGCTCTTTCATGGTGTCCGAAAATTGTGGTCGCCGACACTGGTTCTTCTGACAAAACTAAAGAAATCGCAAAATCATTGGGCTGCGATGTAATTGAGGTACCCTTTGATGGTTTCGGTACAACCCGGAACAGAATACTTGACCATCTAACTTCTGATTGGGTCCTTTGCTTTGATGCTGATGAAGTTTGCACCCCTGAGCTAGCTGAAGAAATTCAGGAGACGTTAAAAAATCCTTCTGCTTCTGCCTATCTCGCCAATAGACTGACTTTTCTTCTTGGAAAACCGGTTCTGCATTCCGGCTGGAATCCTGACTTTAGACATGCCGTTTTATTTAAAAAGAGCGAATATCGTTATACCGACCGAAAGGTTCATGAAGGTTTTACTACATCAGGGAAGGTTGAGAAGTTGAAATCTTCTTTCCGACACTACTCTTTCCCTACTGTCAAAACGCTTATGGCTAAAGAGATGCAATATGCGGACCTGGGTGCCGACGCCATGCTTGCTAAAAACAAAAAAATTGGAATGTTCAGAGGGTTAGGTCACGCTTCTTGGGCATTTTGTCGACATTTTTTCTTGCGAAGAGGTTTTTTAGATGGATGGAGAGGCTTTCTGATCGGCGTTTCTGCATTTCATACGACGTTTTACCGTTATGTTATCGCCATGGAAAAGTTATCTGAGAGTTCTAAGAAGTAATAAGGTTTTTAAATGAATACAAAAAATATGAAGTTTTTTATCTATTTTCCGCTTCTTCTTGGACTCATTTTTTCAATTTTAAGTTTCCGTTTTACCTCTCCGGATGAGTTTACAGGCGCCCCTTTATGGAGCCCTGTCTATTTTTTCTCTTATTCATTTTTTTATTACTCTTTCTTAAACCTGCTTCTGGCCGCCCCTTTTGCCCTGATTTCTCTTGTAAATAAAAAAGTTGGGAAATTTTGTGCTTATATCGTTTTGTCGGTATTTTTAATTTTCTTTGTGACCGACAGCTTCGTCTATCAGCAATTCAGGTTGCATTTAAATATTGCAATGCTGCAAATGACTTTACTTGGCGGGGGTCAAGTGGTCAGTTTCTCTGGTTCCATGATTCTTCAGATCTGTCTGTTAATGGGAGCCTGCTTCATTGCTGCCCTCGTCTGTTTTTGGTTGGCTAACGTACTCTCTAATACTCAACCCCGCTTCAAGCCTTCTTATCTTCTTGCTTTTACTCTCGTCGGCTTGCTTGTCTGCCAAGGCGTGTACGGATTCGGCTTTGCCTACCATAACCCGTACACCTCAAAAGTTGAGGAGAACTTACCTTTAAGTCGTCCTTTGCATTTCAATAAACTTCTGATAAAAACAGGATTGGTTTCCAGAGAAGATGTATACACATTCAAAAAAACAGACGCAAAAGGCGCTATGAATTATCCTCTGAGTAAGCTCAATTGCTCCGGAGGAGAAGGCTATAACATCGTTTTCTTAGTTGTCGATGCTCTCCGCTTTGACATGATCACTGAACAAACGATGCCTAATGTCACTGCGTTTTCGAAGAATGCTATAAATTTTAAGAACCATTACTCTGGAGGCATTAACACTCGACACGGGATCTTCACGCTATTTACCGGAATTCCAGGTTCATATTGGGACAGCTCCAAAGCGTCAAAATCGGGCTCTGCTTTGATTAAAGCTCTACAGACTCGAGGCTACGAGATCGGCCTTTTTGCCTCTGCCCCGCTCACAATGCCGGAATTTAACCAGACGGTTTTTGCTACCTTGCCGGACGCCCGCTTAAATTCCAAAGGAAATAATCCCATTGAAAAAGACGAATCTGCAATAGAAGACATGGAAAAGTGGTTAACGTCTGTACCAAAAAACAAGCCCTTCTTCGCCTTTCTTTTCCTAGATTCAGTACATTCGGCTATCTTTCCGGAAACAGAAGAATTTACCGTCTTCAAACCTTACTGGAAAGAAGTCAACCAAATCAAGCTTTCAAACGATTTTGACAGGACTCCCTATTTCAATAGGTATAAAAACTCCGTCTTCTTCACAGATAAAAATCTAGGGCGTGCGCTTTCATTCTTAGGCAAGAACATCGATATCGATAAGACCATCATCGTTATCACTTCTGACCACGGAGAAGAATTTAATGATACGGGGAAAAACTATTGGGGACACAACGGCAACTTTACAAAATATCAGGCACAAATTCCTTTTATCGTTAAGTGGCCCGGCAAAGCTTCTATAGATATTGGCTATCGAACTTCTGCCTTAGATGTCGTGCCCACTCTGCTGCCTCGAGTCCTTGGCTGCAAGAATCCTGTGTCAGATTACAGTGTTGGCAAAGACCTTTTTGAACCCAGTGGAAGAAACCCTTTTGTTTATGTCAGTAATTACTCAAAAGATGCTTTTGTAGAAAAAGACAGGGTTGTTTTGATTAATGAAATCGGAGTTCTTTCTTTCCTGGATCCTGCTTACAACCCGGCAAAAGACCAATCTGTACCTCCTTATCTGAAACAGGTTTTAGAGGAAAGTTCTCGTTTCTTAAAGAAGCACTAGAATTGTCTTAATTCCCACCTATTTGATTTTTTTTGCAATCCATTTATTCTGGAGAAACATCCACAATGACCACCGAAACGGAAAAGCTGCCTAGTATCGTTTCCTCAGTCTTGATCCCAAGAAAGGATAAGAACGTAAAAGAAGCATTGGATGTTTTCTTCTGCTTTGACGATGCATTCTGTCTGCCGACCGGAATTAGTGCCTTCTCTGTCTTGGAAAACAACAAAACGCTTCCTTTGAACGTTCATCTTGTGGGCGTTGACGTCTCCGATAAGAATTTGGACTACTTCAAGCAGCTGAATTGCTCTCCGAATTCAGAAATCCTTTTTCACTCCTTGACGGCGAAAGAGTGTGAAAAAATCACCGCTAGCCGCTCCACTCTTCATTTTCCTCCCGCAAGTTTCATCAGAATCTTCCTTCCAGAGTTGTTCCCTGCGTTAAGCAAAATGTTGTACCTTGACGGTGACACCCTCTGTGTCGGAAGCCTCAAAGAGCTTGCGGATCTAGACTTGAAGGGCAAATTAGCCGCTGTTGTTCTGGACATAAAGGCAAAAGATGGTTCATCTGTGCGGCATGGCAGGAGAGACTTCAATTCAGGAATGATGCTTATTAACGTCAAACCATACGTTGAGTCCGACATAGCTCAAAAGACTCTTACTGTTCTTGAGAATAATCGTCAATATAAATCTCCCGATCAGATGGCTCTAAATGACGCACTGGAAGACAGAAGAGTCATTCTTCCGAAAAAATTTAATTTCATTCAAGAGCTAACCGTCCATGGCGAACAGGATCAAGATCGCCCAACTGATTCCGTCATTGTCCATTATGCAAACCGCTCCAAGCCGTGGACAGAAGCTTTCTCGACGCGCTTATATCAGAAATACTATGGCTCAAGTCCTTGGAAGGGGTTTTCAAAAGAGCTAGTTTATAAAAAGGACCCCAATAGCATCAGAAGATATGCTTTATGGCATCTTAAAAACAAAGATTTCGGCAGATTCACAAAACTTTTACTGATCTACTTATCAGTACTTATTGAAAGGAAAAAACGCAAATTATCTAAAAAACTCGCACATTAGACCTCAAAGGGGCGTCCTATATGCCAAGTAAGAAGTTACATAACTAAGGGCGCTTCTTTCACATAGCCTCTTCCTTCAGCAGCGTCAACCGCTCAACGCTCAGAACTCTTACTCACAGCCCTTAATCAGACAAAGAAGATTTAACAAGCGCCGGTTCCTCTATCCTTTTAACGATCCTTTCACCTTTACCTTATAATTTTTTCATGAATCAGGATCTTCCTGATAGCAATAAAAGTGTATGGGCATGAGTACGAAGACGCAAAGTGAATTATCTAAATTCTTTGGCCCGGTGGTTGCTACCGGAGCTGAAAGAATATGCGTAAGAAATTTGAACAACGAATTCTCTTGTTTCAAAATCAGCAAAAAGATTCATTCCAAAGAGACACGCCGAGAGATAAAGTATTTTAAATTTCTAAAGAAGCGGGGCATTTCTTCTTCTTTCATTCCCTCCTTTATCTCTGACTTTGAGACGAAAGATGAAGTCATTATCGAACAGGAACTGATCGCCGATCATCCTGAGCAAAATCTTTTTGCCTTCCGCGTTGAAGAATTTGTTGCTGATGCCTCGGATAATCAGCTGACAAAGTTGGAAAAATTGTTTCGTGAGCTCTATACAGAACTAAAGGAAAAAAACATCATTATCAGTGATCTGCACGCGGGTAATATGATGATTTACTGTGATGAGACTGGGAATATTAAGCGTCTCATTGTTGTAGACGGCTTTGGAAGCCCGGAAGCAATTCCTCTGGCAAAATACTTCCGGTACTTCGGAGGAAAAAAGATTGACCGGCAATGGGCAAAGTTCAGGCGGACCTTCGACGCTACTTGGCAAAGAAGACGAGGCGGAAAACAGACAATTAATTTCTAGCACCTCGGACAAAACTGCCTGTAATACTATTTAATCGCCTTCTCGGAATATAAATTTAATTCTAAACAGAACGAGTTCTCCACTTTGTTATGGATCACGAATTTTCTATAAAGCAGGAAAACTATTGGTTTAAACATTTCCTTAAAGCCATCGTTTTCTTTATTGCATCATTAATCGTACTAAGCCTTTTCCGCATTTTCTTTCTTTACTATTTTTCTGCAGGCCTCAATATTGCCGCGCACAACTTTCTACCTGCGTTAGGAGTTGGGATTCGTGTGGATGCAAAATGGCTATCTCTAGCCCTGCTCCCTGCTTTTTTGGTTTTTATTCTTTCATATTGGAGACCTTTTCTTTTTAATTACTCGGCCATTCTCGCGGGTTTGGGGTTATTCGGAATGGTCTTGCTTGATGCTGTTAATTTTGGATTTTTTAGTTTTTACAAGACTCCTATAAGCCCATTGGTGTTCGGTTTTTTCCAGGACGACACAAAGGCAATATTACAAACGCTTTGGCAAGATTGGCCGATCATCACTTATCTCTTAGTTTTGTCTGCCGGCATCGCAGTCCCTTTCACAGCTTCTTCTGTTTTCTTCAACCGACTAAAAGCTAATCCTAAGGGCTATCAACTTTTCTTACTTGGCATTGTCAGTACCCTACTGTTTGCCTTTTTTATTCGCGGTTCCATTGGGAAATTTCCTCTCAGACAGGAAGATTTCGCAGTCAGTAAAGTTCAGTTAATCAATGCTTCTGTTCCTAATGGAGCCGCAGCTTTATATGAAGCCACTAAAGCCTGGAGAAATTTTCAGATCAAAGGAGAACCTTCTCAAGCGCTCACTAAATTCGGATATTCGAATATTGAAGAGGCTAAAAAAGATCTTGCTGTTAGAGCACATACGTCCACACAGTTAAGTTTTAGACCTAATGTTGTCTTCACTGTCATGGAATCAATGAGCGGAGACATCTTTAACTCTCATGATTCATTGGCCAATAATACATTGGGCTCATTAGAAACTGCTATGGAAGACGCTGTTGTCTTTCGTAAAGGTGTCAGTATCGAAAACGGAACTTTTCCTTCTTTGGAAGGACTTCTTTTCGACACACCGATCAGCCCCATTTCTCAGAGTATCTACGGCAGAAAGGAGCTCTCATTCTCCCAAGTCCGTGCTTTTAAAGAGGCTGGTTACAGAACCATCTTTCTTACAGGGTGCCCAGAACCATGGCGACAGATCAACGACACATTTAAGTTTTATGGATTCGAAGAGATCTATGGTCAAGCCGCCATCGGAGAAAAATTTCCTAACGCCGAGAAAAGCCCTTGGGGAATCGGAGATAAGTGGATGTTTAAGTTCGCTGAAGATTTGCTGAAAGAGGCAGAGGGAACCGGAAGGCCTGTGTTTATCATGATGCTTTCGACGACCAATCATCCGCCTTTTAAGGTTCCGGACGGAGAACAAGTTTCAAAAGTAGATATCAGTAAGCTGCCAAAGACCATCAATCTTGAGGGTTCTTATGACGGAAACATGGAAATGCTTCTGAAGACTTATCAGTATGCGGCTAACTCTTTGGGAAATTTCATTCTTGACCTTAGGAATAAAGGTTGGTTGAAAAATACGATCGTGGCAGCAACCGGGGATCACAACGCAAGAATGAGGTATCAGTCTGAGGGCAATTGGCACCATGTTTTCGGGGTCCCTGTCCTATTTTGGCTCCCTGATCAAAATTTAAAAGCATCCGTCGATACTGATCGATGGGTTTCCCACAGGGACATCCTTCCTTCCCTTTTGGCCATGTCCACAGGAAAAATCCTTGGAAACGAAAAAGGCACGAACCTTTTTGCTAAAGATATCGAAGAAGGTGCCGTCTCTTTCATTGGCTGGTCCGGTTCGGGCTTTGTTATCGGAAAACCAGGCATGGTTACCCTTAACGGCAAAAATTTAGAATGCTATGGCTGGCAGGATGACAAGCTTGTAAAAGTCGAACGCTGCTCCAAAGAACAAGAGAAGATGGGGAAAGAGGCTCGCGCCCAAAGAGCCATTAGCGAATATATTGTCAGAAAAGGCTTGAACGAATAGTTCTGTATTATTAGATTGAGTGAGTCTAATAATAAGGAACCGAAGAGAAAACAATGAGTTACTTTGACAAAAACTCAGATGCACAAGGCTCGAGTGCCTCATTGCTAAGGGTAATCGCGTATATCTTCCTAGTGTTTCTTTTCACAATTTATTCATTAGATTTCGTTAGAAGCGCACAACTTACCGCCTTTTATATACCCCTCACTTTTTTGCTTGCTTTACGCCTGCCTCGAGCCATAACGAAAATACTTCTCGTTTTAAATATTTGGCTCTGTTCAGAGTAATTATTGATATTAATTGCTGATTCTTCGCTTAAGGGGTAACCTCTAACTTAAGGAGGTACCCTATGTTCACCACAGCCGTAGATAAGCTCCTTTCCCAGTTTTTTTGCCCTAAGCGCAGAAGAGAGATCTTGCATCCTAGAAGTTCTTCTGCAAGCTCAGCCTCTTAATAGCTCGGATGATATAGAAAGCTTCCTAAGCAAGAGGCTCGATGCCAGTCGTTCGGGGCGCCCGGTCTGCCCACACTGCGGTTCACTGAAGGTCGTGAGAAACGGCAGACATAACGGGATTCAGCGGTTTATTTGCCGGAACTGCGAGAAAAGCTTTGACTGGAGCCGCGGGTCCTTTTTTAATCATTGCAGGAAAGACATTTCTCAATGGTTCAAATACGTAGAGTGCTTCATGGACCGACTTCCGCTTAGAGAGTGTGCACGCAGGTGTGAAATTTCCTTGGATACTGCATTCAAATGGCGGCATAGACTATTAGACAGCTTACAGAAGATACACGGTGCGGTGAGACTGGCCGGTGTCGTTGAAGTTGACGAAGTCTACTTTTCGATTAGCTACAAAGGATCAAAGAAGTTTCCGGCTCAACTGGCAGGCAGAGAACCGAAAAAACGAGGGACGCGTTCAACAAAAAGAGGCCTGTCTCAGGAAAAGGTTTGCGTCCCCACAGCCGTAAACCTGAATGGAAAAAGCACAGGCGTCGTTTGCAATCTCGGGAAACCCACAACCGGAGATCTCAAGGCAGCCTTAGGCTCCAAGATCCTTGCCTGCTCTACGCTTGTGACCGACAGTCTTGGAGGATATCCTTCACTGGCTGAATCGTGTAAAGCCCAACATGTCCAAATTCCGACAAAGAAACACAAGAAAGGGATCTTCAATATTCAGTTAGTCAACTATTACCATTCTGCACTCAAGGCCATGACAAATATTAGATTCCGAGGGGTCGCAACGAAATATCTCAACAACTACATCGTTTACAACAACTTTGTAACCTTTGCCAAAGAGAGTTTCATGGGAAAAATTAGGATACTGAAGGACGAAATTTTTACCGTCGGTGTTGAGAAGAGGAGTTTTTCTGCAAATATCTCAAAACGAGAACCGTTACCTTTACTCAGAAATCAATACTTACTCTGAACAGAGCCAAAGAGAATTCTTCCGCCAATATTTCTCCGCTTACCCGCATTTGAAGAATAACCTTCAAAATATTTTGATCGACAGCGCCGGACTGCCGAATGCTATTCACTTCCCGCTCACTGCCTTGAGCACCCACAACGGAATCAGCAGAGAGGAGGTACGTCTGACATACGTTGCGCAACTCGGAACCTCTTTGCCGGTCTACTTCCAATAAGAACCGGGCAATGTTCCGGACAAGTCCTTACTGGTCAATGTGATTAAAAACCTTGAGGCCTTGGGAATCAATACCTCAGAGATTATTTTTGATGCCGGCTACAGCACGTTGGTTAACTTAACGGAGTGTTTGGAAAGTGGAATCGATTTTATTACCAGACTGGCTCCGAACTATATTCTGTACCGAGAAGCGGTGGAAGAGGCTGCCGTTGATCTGATCTCCGATAACAATGCTGTCACCTTCTCTCAGCGCTTACTTTATATTCGCAAAATAGTCAGAGATATAAGCGGCAAACCTGTTTTTGTCTATGTCGGCCTCGATGAAAAAGAAAGACACACCCAATTGACCACGCTTCTGACGTCCGCAAAATCACAGAAGATGACCGCCGGTGAGGTCAGTAAGAAGAATTCCGGCTTCGGCTATTTTGTTCTTGTCAGCTCCAAAGACTTTACTGCCGAGGAGACATTGCCTTACTACTACAAAAGACAAGAAATAGAGCAGCTTTTTGATGTCTGCAAAAACTACACAAAGACTTTGCCTCTGAGAACACACCGAGAGAAAACGTTCAGAGGTCATTTGATGCTGACTTTTATGGCAAGTGTTGTTTTGTCGCTAATTGCGATGCAGATGCAGAGAAAGTCATAGGGGAGGATAAATCTGATCGCTAATGAGAATGCTGCGGATAAGCCTGTACGAAGAGGCCGAAAGCCGCAGTTCAAGCCCCCTGAGTTTAATCGTATTGGAATGTTTAAGAGACTGCGCAATCAGAAATGCAACGTGTATGGTTCGAAGGTGGTTCCGGCAGTGCCCTACAAACCGGCAAACGACGTTTACTCCTTTTTTTAAATTCCTGTCCCGAAAACTGTGAAGTACAGAATTCAGGACAAAGAAAAAATTGTAGATATAAAGTACGTGCGGAATTAGAGATAATTTCACTGTAATATTTTGTCAAGGACAAAAATGCGTTTTGGCGCCCATCAAAAGTGTTATTAAAACTGTTGCATCATTTCAGCACCCCCTCTATTTGCATCGGTTTACTCCTTAGTGATGTAAGTAGGTCCATGGGCAAGCAATAATCCGCAGGCAACCTTTGAGGGGAGGAAACCTCAAAATTCAATTCTTGAGGCGCGTTGCGTTGCTCTCTAAATTGAATTAGGCAGTTAACCAATAGGAAACTTTTTCCGCTCGACGTGAAAATCCAACCTCTTGGAAGTTGAATGCTGTATAAGATAAAAGGCCGCGGAACGCACGGAAAACTAATTCTTAAAGTGTTCTCACCTTGACGTAAATACGTCGCCTCTATTCCTGGATCAAATGGACCTAAAATTGACTGATCCTTAAGCCATGAACCAAAGACAGTACCTATCACCCCCGAGACACAGCTCATAGCCGGGAAGTAAATTTTAAGAAACTCTTTCATTTCAAAAGGATCTTCCATATGGCCCCAGCCATATAGCCATAGAATGAGCAAAGAAAGCGCCAACAGCAAGTATGTACCAACTGAGATGGCGAAAAATAAAGTAATGAACCTCCCAATCTTCTTTGACTTTTGGTAACCGATCATCATTTGTATCTGTTCCAATAGTTTATTTAGCATGCCACTACCTTATAGCCCTGTTCTGTCACAGCATTCCTTAACTTTTCAGTATCAAAACCTTCCTGAACTGAGACTTTGGCAACTCCATCTTCAAGCGAAACCGACTGTACCGTGATGCCGTCAATTGCGGAAAGTGCTTTGGCAACCGCTTTCACGCAGTGCTCACACGTCATGCCTTCAATCTTGATTGATACGATTTCTTCAGGTGTGGAAATCGCTTCAAAAGACGTCACTTCGTAATCTTCTGCCTTGATCGCTTCAGTGACCTCTTCTTCAGACAAGGCACGATCGGCGCTTACAACGGCACCCTTCTGTTCCAACGAAACATCGGCAGAAACTACGCCCGGAATTTTTTCTAATGCGCCTTTAACTGCTTTGACACAGTGTTCGCACATCATGTCTTCGACGCCTACTTTATAAACGAAGCCCGTTGCGTCCTTTTGTTCAGCCTCAACAGCAACATCGGCCAGCTGCCGGAGTGAGGGAAGCAATACTTGATCAGAAGATTTATCACTGTTTCCTGAATCTCTCAGTACCGGTTTCCAGCCTCTCAAACGAAGCGCGTTCGTTACCACGCTCACGGAGCTCATGCTCATCGCTGCTGCCGCGATCATCGGATTCAGAATCCATCCGAAAGCCGTGTAGAAAACGCCTGCAGCAACCGGAATGCCGATGATGTTGTATATGAACGCCCAGAACAAGTTCTCACGAATATTGAGCATCGTCGAATGAGACAAGGCCGAAGCGTTAACCACGTCAGACAAACGACTCTTCATCAGCACAACGTCCGCCGCTTCAATTGCTACGTCGGTTCCGGCGCCGATAGCAGCACCGACATCTGCTCTAACCAGTGAGGGAGCATCGTTAATGCCGTCGCCCACCATAAGAACTTTCTTTCCTCGAGCCTGAAGTTCGCGAACAACGGCTTCTTTGGCGGCAGGCTTGACTTCGCCTCGAACGTTCTTGATACCGACACGAGTAGCCACGGCACGGGCGGTTTTTTCATTATCGCCGGTCAGCATCCAAACTTCTTTGCCTTTAGCCTGCATGGCTTCAATCGCCTGCTTGCTGTCCGGACGAATCGGATCCGCGATCGCTAACAGTCCGACCATTTTGCCGTCAGCGATGACGTAAAGCGGCGTTTTTCCTTCGTCGGCAAGTCCGTCTGCAAGTTCTTTCGTTTTAGCATCTTCCGAAGAAATCACCGACTTATTGCCGATACGGACTGATTTGCCGTCGCAGGTCCCGGAAATGTTGCCAAGCTGCTGGACAAAGTCAGAAGCTTCCTTCAAAGAAAGATTGAGCGCTTTAGCACCTTCGACAATGGCAGTCGCCAGAGGATGTTCGGATTTCTGCTCAACAGAAGCGACAAGCGTGAGAAGTTCTTCAGGTTTTACGTTCCCGAAAGCTATGACGTCCGTCAGAGAAGGTTTGCCGGAAGTCACTGTTCCGGTCTTATCGAGAACCACGGCATCGACTTTTTCTAAGGATTCGATGGCTTCTGCGCTTCTGAAAAGAATACCGTTTCGTGCACCGCGACCGGTTCCCACCATAATGGCGGTCGGGGTCGCCAAACCTAATGCGCACGGGCAGGAAATCACAAGTACGGAAACAGCAATCTCAAGCGCAAACTCCCAGGAATATCCGCACAGCATCCAAACGATGGCAGCAATGATTGCGATGCTGATGACTGTCGGAACAAAGATTCCGCTGACTTTATCTGCTAAGCGGGCGACCGGCGCCTTAGTGGAAGTCGCCTCGTCCACCAATTTAATAATCTGGGCTAAGGCTGTGTCACCGCCGACCTTCGTGGCCCGCATTTCGATATAGCCTTGCGTCAGAAGCGTCGAAGCGGACAGTTCTTCTCCTTCCTTTTTATCTACAGGAATGCTTTCTCCAGTAAGAGAAGATTCATCCAAGGCGCCCGAGCCTTTAACGACAATTCCATCGACCGGCACTCGGCTGCCAGTCTTTAAGACAACGATGTCCCCGACTTGAACGGAACTGACCAGAACTTCCGTCTCTTTGCCATCCTTTAAAACGACAGCTTTATCAGGAACCAAGGACATCAACTGGGAAATGGCGTCCGTCGTCTTATGTTTAGCTCTGGATTCGAAGTACTTGCCCAATGTGATCAGGGCAAGGATCATCGCGGCAGAATCGAAGTACAAGTTGTGCGCGTAATGATGAAGTGTTGCCTCGTCGCCTTGTCCTAATGCATAGAGCATCATGTAAAGCGCAAAGAGTCCGAACAACATGGAGGCCGAAGATCCGATCGCCACAAGAGAATCCATGTTCGGAGATCTTTGCCAGAGCGTCTTAAATCCGACCGTGAAATACTTGAAATTCACGAAGACAACCGGCAGAGCTAAAAGGAACTGTGTCAGAGCATTGATCGGTGCACCCTTTGTTCCGGACATGACTTCCGGAAGCGGCATCCCTACCATCGGACCCATTGCCAGCATCATGAGGATGGCCGCAAAAAAGAGCGAAACGTACAGACGAGTCTTCATCTGTGCGGCTTCCTTTTTGGCCGCCAGCGTGGGATCGGCGGATTTAGCAGCAGGAGAACCTGCAGCCTGCTTTTCGCTCGCACCGTAGCCTGCGTCCGTCACCGCCTGAATGATCTGCTCCAGTCCGGTTTTAGTTTCGTCGTAATCGACGGTCATACTGTTTTTCAGCAGATTGACGTTCACGTCTTCAACGCCGGGTACGTGCGACACAACCTTCTCTACTCGATTAGAGCAGGCTGAACATGTCATTCCGGTGACATCAAAATTCTTCTTCATATTTAATTCCGTTGTCGAACGAAATCATTCTAAGTATTATTACCTTTTACGCAAGAACTTCCGTTTTTGATAGATAGTTACTTTTTAGATACTATGGATAAAGTTAAATCCGAACCCTCTGAAGCTTTTCAGTCTGAAGAGTTCCATTGTCCCGTTGAAGCCACACTCTCTTTGATCGGCGGCAAATACAAAACGCTTATTCTTTGGAACCTCATCGGCAAGACACTACGCTTTTCCGAACTGCGTCGGCTGATTCCGTCGGCAACGCCAAAAATGCTGACTCAGCAGCTTCGAGAGCTGGAAGATGCCAGACTGCTCATCAGAAAGGTTTATGCCGTCGTTCCTCCGAAAGTTGAATACTCCCTAACGCCGCTGGGAACCTCTCTTCGGCCGATTCTAGAGTCGATGTACGAATGGGGCAGTCAGTACCTGCTCAATCAAGGGACGAAACCTTGCTGTTCGATGAAGAAGCTCCCTAGTGCCTAAAATCAGAACAACTCCGTGTTGCAAAGCACATTTCAACTAAAATTTTCCTAAATCATTTTTTATTGAGAGCCATGCTATTGCCTTCCCTCAGGGACCGTGCCGATTATGTGGTGCGGTTTCTCTTCGGTTCATTCATCGCCATCGGCTGTTTTTTAGTCGTTTGGCCCTTTGCAACAGCGATGTCGGTTGCGGCTGTGATCGCGATCGTCTCTTGGCCTCTCTTTAAACGAGTCCGAAAGGAAGTCGGAGGCAGGAATCTTGTTGCGACACTGATCATGGTGTCCCTGCTGGCCATCCTTATTGTGCTTCCGATTGCCGGATTATCTTTAGTATCGGCCCAGGAAATCCCGACCTTAATTCGTTATGTGCGTGAATGGATTGCCTCTGGCTTTACTGTTCCAGAAGAACTCAAGGAAATTCCCTTTGTCGGTGAATGGGCCTACACACAAGCTGCGCATCTGCTGGGCAATAAAGAGGAGCTCGCCGCCATTGCACAAAAGCTCTTTGATCCTGTGAGCCGCGCGGCTCTTGCAGGTGCCGTGATGTTAGGCGACGGACTTCTCCAGTTATTCCTCATGCTGTTCGTGATTTTCTTCTTCTATCGCGACGGCGAAGTCCTTTCTCAAAAATCTTTGGCACTCTTAACGCGCATGAGCGGCAGCATCGGTGCCGAAGTTCGCGACATTATCGTCAACACAACCCGCAGCGTCGTCTTCGGCATTGTCGGAAGTGCTGCCGGCCAAGGCGTCGTTGCCTTAATCGGCTTCTGGATCGCAGGTGTTCCCGGCGCCATCACATTGGGTGTCGCAGTGTTCGTCTTATCTGCCGTTCCTATCGGGCCTCCCTTAGTTTGGGGTCCTGCTGCTTTCTGGCTCTATTACAAAGGCGAAGTCGGCATGGCGATCTTCCTCGTGCTTTGGGGTTCGCTTGCAGTCTCCAGTGTGGATAACTTCTTAAAGCCGATCCTGATTTCCAAGGGCGCTTCCCTGCCCTTGTCGCTCATCTATTTAGGCGTATTCGGCGGCGTGCTGGCGTTCGGATTCATGGGCATTATTCTGGGACCGGTTGTTATTGCCGTTGGTATTGCGATGAGCAAGACTTGGCTGTCCGTTTCTGCCACGGTCAACGATAAAGACCAGCCGACCGCCAAAACCGAGACCGTTCTTAAGAAGCTGTCTAAAAATTCGATCGAATCCGACATCGTTTCGGACGTCACCGGAGAACAGAGAAGCTCTAACCACCATCATTACAGCCAGCCTAAGAATGACGGACAAAAATAGAGAACGATGTTTTTCATGACCGAAGACTTCGGTTTTTTCGATGATTCTTGCTTTTGAGCCCGTAATATGCGGGCTCAATTCTTTTGTTTCTCCGATGAATGCCTGGCGCCGAAGCTATTAAGGAAAATTAGAGGTGTCAAAACGTTACAGCGGCTCTATACTTATCCGAATCTAACAACGGTGAGTAACTATGAACCATAAAGTCATCGGCATCAGCCAAAGTTTTAGTCCCGCCCCCTTCGTCAGAGCCTTGAAGGAAAGACTCCAATCCACTTTCCTTCCTGACGGTTCACGTCCCCGCATTGAACTTGTAGATCTCGACTGGTCTTCTCCGGATGCAGACGCTCCGAAGTTAGTCCAAGAAGGCGACGTTAAGATTCGCGTTTTGGAAGAGTCGTATCAGCTCATTGAAAAAGGCGCTCAAGTCATCGCACTGTGCAACTTCAGAAACATCAGTTTCTTAAATGAAGTTCAAACAGAAATCACAACTCCTGTGACGGATATCCTTCAGGCCTGCATTGAAGAGCTCAAGAAGAATCCTGTTAAGAAACTCGGTTATCTCGGCCGTCCGGGTACAGATAAAGCCAAACTCATTACAGAAACCGTCAGCCGCGAAGTCCCTGTGGAATGGGTTTATCCGAGCGAAGCTATGCTCGAAGTGTTCGACGAACTCGAAAGCGGCTCTCGCTGTGCAGTGATTCCCGATCAGAAGAAAGCCTGTGAACTCTTCGGCAAAGTCTGCTCTAACCTTCTGAGCGAAGGCGCCGAATTGGTTTTCCCGACTTGCGTCATGCAGGCATTATTTGCGGCCACTCTGAAGTCCGAGGGTTACAACGTTTTGGATTCCATGAGCGCCTACGTTTCCTACCTTTGCTTCACCGATTGGGAAAAACTTCCTAAACCCTTCAAGATCGGTATTGTCGGCGGTCTCGGACCGGCTGCCACTGTCGACCTTTACGACAAAATTACTAAGGCAACTCCTGCTAAGAATGACCAGGAACACATCAAAGTTGCCGTCGAACAGAATCCTCAGATTCCTGACCGTACCAAATACCTGCTTCACGGCGGCGTGGATCCCACACTTTCTTTGTATGCCGCTTGCCGCAAGCTCGAGAAAGATGCGGTTGACGCAATCGTGATTGCCTGCAATACCGCGCACGCTTACTTTGAAACCATCGTTCCGCACTTAAGCGTTCCGCTCATCAATATGCAGCAGGTAACGCTCGAAGAGATCCGCGATAAATTCGGACCGGATGTCGTCATCGGCTTGATGGCCACTGACGGAACCATTGAGACAGGCATTTACGGCCGCAAAGCCAAATCCATGAAACTTGCCATGGTCGTTCCTGATAAAGAGCATCAGGCCATGGTCATGGAAGCTATTTACGGTGAAAAAGGCGTCAAAGCCGGCTTTACCGACGGCCACTGCAAAGAAGTTCTGCTTAAAGCTGCCGAGCATTTGGTCAGAGATAAAGGCGCTCAAGCTCTTATTCTCGGCTGCACGGAGCTGCCTTTAATTCTGGAAGAAACTGACAACATCAAGCTCGGAGACGGACATGCTGCCATTGTGGATCCGACCGCTTCGCTCGCTCGCCGTGTTGTTAAAGTTGCCGGAGAAATCACAAAAATCAGGGGTGTTCGCTAATGTATTTTCAAGCTAAAGACTATTCCCCGGTTCCGGCCGGAACCAAAGTAGCCTTTATCGGCCTAGGCACAATGGGTTTTCCGATGGCGGGTCACCTCCTGCATGCAGGCTGTCAGGTTACCGTTTATAACCGCACGGCCTCTAAAGCCCAAGCCTGGGTAGAGAAATTCGGCGGCAAAGCCGTCGCAACACCTCGTGAAGCCGCACAAGATGCTGACGTCGTCTTTACCTGTGTCGGCAATGACAACGATCTGCGCAGTGTGCTGCTCGGAGAAAACGGCGCTTTTGCCGGCATGAAAAAAGACGCCGTCCTTTGGGACGCCACCACAGATTCTGCAGAAGTCGCCAAAGAAATGGCGGCTGAAGCTGAGTCCCGAGGTCTGCACTTTGTTGACGCACCGGTATCCGGCGGCCAGGACGGCGCAGTCAGCGGCAGTCTTACCGTCATGTGCGGCGGAGATGCAGAAATCATTGAACGCGTCAAACCGATTGCGGACGCTTTTGCGTGCTCGATTCGCAGAATCGGACCGGTCGGCTCCGGACAGCTTGCCAAGATGTGCAATCAGATCTGTATCGCCGGCGTTGTTCAGGGCTTAGCAGAAGCGATTGCTTTCGGGCAGACCGCGGGCATCAACATGCACACGGTTCTGGATGTGATCGGCAAAGGTGCCGCTTCTTCCTGGCAGATGCATCGCCGCGGCGACACAATGATTGAAGGCAAGTTTGATTTCGGATTTGCTGTGGACTGGATGCGCAAGGATTTAGGCATCTGCTTAGAGCAGGCCCGCAAGACCGGCGCAGACCTTCCTCTGACCGCACTTGTCGATCAGTTCTATGGTGAAGTTCAGAACATGGGCGGAGGCAGATTTGATACCTCCTCTCTGATTCTCCGGCTCAACAGAGAACCGAAGAAGTCTTAATCGCTTCTAAATAGCGCGAAAGCCTCGGGATTTCCGAGGCTTTCGTGTTTTTGGGAGCGAGAAAAAATCAGATCTTCATGATTTCTTGACGATAGAAACGAAGTTCTTCGACAGAGTCATAAATATCGGACAGAGCTTCGTGACGAGAAGTCTTCTGATATTTTTTCATCACTTCAGGAGCCCAGCGTTTGACGCATTCTTTGAAGGAAGAAACGTCGAGGTTGCGGTAATGGAAGAACTGCTCCAGGCGCGGTGTCCAGCGGGCCATGAAACGACGGTCTTGACCGATAGAGTTGCCACAGAGCGGGCTCTTGCCTGCCGGAACGTATTTGGAGAAGAAATCAATAAAAATTTGTGCTGCTTCGTCTTCCGTGACTTTGCTTTCCAGACAGCGATTTACGAGGCCGCTGCGAGTATGCGTGGCGGTATTCCAGGAGTCCATATTGGAGAGAATCGATGCATCCTGATGGATTGCGACCACCGGCCCTTCTGCAATAACATTGAGCTGCGGATCCGTAATGACAGCCGCCATTTCGAGAATGCGATTAATCTGCGGCTCTAAGCCGGTCATTTCCAAATCCATCCAAATCAGATTATTCTCGTTAAACAGCGGATCTCTGTCGACCGCAAAGCCGTTATTGCTCATGTTGCTCTCAACCCCATTTTGAATCTTTCTCGGCATTTTAGAACAAACAAAGAAAATCCGAACCGATGTTCCGGCCGGATCTCCAGATAAATGCCGAAATTCGACAAAAATTAATCCTTGTGGTGCTTTTTCTTATGGCCGTGTCCGTGACCGTCCCAATCGTGACCTGGCGGCCGATGTTTCCAACCATGATCTTTAAAGTGTCTTGGGCCGCCGTATTCTCTCGGCGGAGGGGGTGGGGCGGCATGGTGCGGGGGAGGAGGCATGAACCCAGGGCCCGGAGGAGGAGGGGGAGCTGCGTGTCCATAGTAGTTGTTGTACCAGCCGCGTCTGACGAAATACACCGGAACACCGCACGCTCCGTACTCGGCGCAGTAACGTTTCCAATGGCGACGATGCTTATCAGGAACCGTTAGGTAAATCGGAGCGCCTGCGAGCGCAGCTCCGATTGCGACGATCGGGTTGGCATTCCAGAGGGAGGGAGTAACGCCTTGGATCGGAAGCACCCCATAATATCCGGGGGAACCCACACCGATGTTGACATCAACATGCACGCCGGCCAGTGACGGCATTGAAACCACTCCGGCAAAACAGAAGATCGCCGTGTATCGCTTCAGATGTTGAAAGGTAAGCATTTTCTGCTCCTCATGGTCACTCAATTCCTTAAATTCAGTATATATGGGCGAGAATTGTTCAGACGCTGTATCCCTTATTTATGTGCATACTTTGGGCGGCGAAGTGACTTCTCTATAATTCCTGAATCTCTTCTTAACTGAAAGTTTCGAATGAATTCGGCTGCCGCTTTTGAAATCGTTTTTATCCTGTTTTTATTTGGGAATTTTGTCCTCAAATACTATCTTGACCGCCGTCAGGTCCAATCGATTCTGAGGAATCGCGGGGCGGTCCCTCTCGCCTTCGCCGGCAAAATCTCTTTGGAGGCCCATCAAAAAGCCGCTGATTACTCGGTTGAGCGAATTAAGTTCGGTCAGCTCACTCGCATCACCGACTTAGGCTTTGTTTTAATCGCTACCTTCGGCGGACTGATTCAATGGATCTACGGAGAAGTCTACGGTTGGTTCGGCGCAGATATTTTGGCCCAGATCGTTATTATTTTGGGCTACGCACTCCTTTCTTCTCTGATCGACCTTCCCTTCTCCTGGTATTCGACATTTAGGATTGAAGCAAAATACGGCTTTAACACTACGACTCCGGCACGCTTCGTCAAAGACCTTCTTCTTTCAGGGATATTAAGTTTGATTCTAGGTATTCCCATTCTCTCGGCTGTTCTTTGGATTTGGAATGCAGCAGGAGCTTTCTGGTGGTTCTGGGCTTGGCTCGCCTACATCTTCTTCATTCTGGCGGTCCAATGGATATATCCGACTTTTATCGCTCCGCTCTTTAATAAATTTACTCCTCTGCCCGAAGGCGAACTCAAAAGCCGATTGGAGGGACTGCTTAGCCGAATCGGGTTTGCCTCTAAGGGCCTGTCTGTTATGGATGCCTCTAAACGAAGCGCCAAGGGGAACGCCTACATGACCGGTTTTGGGAAAAATAAGCGCATTGTATTGTTCGACACACTGCTCAGCAAAATGACGCCGGAAGAAACCGAAGCGGTCTTGGCTCACGAACTGGGACATTACAAGCTGCACCATATCTATAAGATGATGGCTTTCAGCTTTATCTTCTCACTGCTTTTCTTTTGGATACTCTCCGTCCTTGCGGAATGCTCATGGTTCTATGAAGGCTTAGGGGTCAACCTTTCGCACGGAGCAAGCCACGGAGTCGCCCTGATCCTCTTCTCTGTTGCGGTTCCGGTTTTCTTGTTCCCGCTTGCTCCTCTGACGAGCCTGTTTTCACGCAAACATGAATTTGAAGCCGACGCGTTTGCCGTCCGGTACAGCAGCGGAAGTACCCTCATTAGTGCATTAGTCAAGCTTTTCTCCGACAATGCCGCTACGCTGACACCTGATCCGCTGTACTCGGCCTTCTATTCTTCCCATCCGGATGCAGCGATCCGAATTGCAACGATCCAGAAAGAAATGAGTAAGTGAGAGGCTATGAAAGAGCAGGTTTGGTTTAAAGCACGTGTTATTTCTTCGCACGGCAAACACAGCTTTGTCGAAAAGGAAGACGGCACGGTTCTGGAAGCAACCCGAAAAGGTAAAAAAGTCGACCTGACTGTTGGCGATATCGTTGAATGTTTGCAAACGTCCCCTGAACAAGTTTCGATCCAAAAAATCGAACCAAGACGATCTTTGCTTTATCGCAGCGACGAACTAAGAACCAAACCGCTTGCCTCCAATATCAACCAGGTGGCAGTCGTCTTTGCCACGCGCCCTTCCTATAATCCTTATTTCATTTGGAAGGCCATGCTGGCGGCAGAAGCTGCCGACATTCATATTCTGATGATTCGGAACAAAACGGACTTTATAGAAGACGAACCGACTGTCCGCCCCTTCATTAACCAGCTCAAAGAGCTAGGAGCCGAGGTTGTGGAGGTTTCCGCTACCATGGACCCTGAGGGTACGGTTAAGACACTCGAACCGCTTTTTAGAGGCAAAGTGACGCTTTTGATCGGGCAATCCGGAATGGGAAAATCGACTATTTTGAATCTCTTAGTCAAAGACGCAGGCCAAAGGACCCAGGAATACTCAGTCGCTTTGAACCTCGGAAAGCAAACTACCACGGCAGCTCGGTGGTTTAACTATGAGGGCGGTGCTATTGTTGACTCCCCTGGGTTCCAGGAGTTCGGTCTTTCTCACTTAACGCTTAATGACATTATGCGGGGTATGCCCGAGATCAGAGATCGGGTGGAATACTGCAGATTCACGAATTGCCGCCACTTAAATGAACCTGGCTGTGCGGTTAAGACCGCGGTAGATAAAGGCGAAATTGATCCTGAACGCTATGCTTTTTACAAAGAGCTAGCCGAAAAAGCCATCGCCGCAGAGAAGAACACTTTTTGAAAAAATCATCTCCATGACCTTTCGCCGGTGGAAGCCGGGTATTTTTTCGAGAACCTTTTTCGTACTCTCATCCGCATAATGATTGTCTACACATGTGGTTAGATCAACACTTTTCTTACACTGAGAAATTAAGAGAAATCATCGCGTTAACATGCGATTCTTGTACGAACAATTAGCCTTAAATACCGTATATTAGGTATGAAGAAAAGAAGTGCAGCAAGCAATAAGGAATACAAGATCGTATTAAGAAAAAGTAAGCACATTAAGTGTCAAGACTTTGACTACCAAAATAGTCGTTCACCGACAAAATCATCCAAATGCAGTTTTTGAGCAGACAAATATTTGTTATACAAATTAAAATCTCCTATAACCATTGAAAATGTTGGCTTACCAAATTGGTTTTAAAACTGACAAATGCTTTCTTTCCGTTAGCCCACAAAGGAAATTACATTTATTATTACAAATTATTACATTTTAATTCGAATTATTTTCCACATATATTAAGTTTTTATAAAAATTCGTAAGGCCAATAACGACGGGCTTTCTAGTAATAATCCCTATATATTTTTACTAGGACTTAATTGTTTTTTAAAACAATTATACCGTTTATATGGTATGCATTAATATGGGTTTCTACTTGCCCACCTCGGGAATTCCCGATATGATGAACACATCGAAAACGAAAACACAGTCAGTTTTCAACAGCAAGATTAGAACAGTTACATGGGAGATAGAAAATGTTAAGAACTCGCCGCACACCGAAAGACAGAGCAGCCTTCCCGACCGAATTGCCGTCCGGACTCAGAATTCCTGCCGGTGTCTCTCCTGAAACCTATGCATCTCACCGAGACGTTTTATCCGTCCTTCTTCTTCGCTTTATGACCAGCCGCCTTCGCGCGATGTATCAGGCTTATGACGGAGATCTGACGCTCTGCCTGGTTCTCGGTGAAATCGCTTCCCGCAATACCGAACGCTTCTATGACGAACGCCGCGGCTACCAGCCCGCTTCCTTCAATGGCCAAAGACAGTACCTGCCCTGCAACGCCCTTTCAATTTCGGACGTTACCGGTATCCCGCGTGAAACCGTTCGCCGTAAGCTCGCCAAGCTCGTTGACCTGGGCTGGATTGAAAAGACTCCTGACGACATGTACGTCATCACCGACCGCATCGGCACCGTCTTTGCCGCCTTTGACGACAGCCAGACTTACGATCTGATGAGAACCAGCGAACAGATCAAGAACGTTCTTCAAAGTTAGTTGACTTAGAAGTAGCTGATTTTTCCAAAGCTTGAATGAATTGACCTCCGAATTTCGGAGGTCTTTTTTATGCTTAGTTTCTGCAAACTACTGCCTGCTGCTGCATTCAGTCTTCAGTCAGGAACATTAGCAAACAGAGTTTCTTTCAGCCAAGTATTTCGTAAGGATCTCAAACGCTACCGGCATCGATTTTTCGTCCTGGATGGAAAAGTCTCCTTTGTGGTGACCGTGGTGGTTGCATCCGAACAAGAAATAGCCGGCTTTTCCTCCGTGTTCTCTTACGCGTCTGATCAGCCAAGTGCAGTCCTCTGAGGCCGGAACAAACCGGATAAAGTTCGTTTTTTCTACTGACTCAATTTGCTCTGTGATTTTGGCCAATCTTTCCAATACTTCGGGATCTGTCTCTAGATTAGCGGCTGAGCCGACTTTTTCTATTTTTGCCTTGACGTCAAAAGCTGCCTCGGTGCCTCGAACGATGCGTTTGACATGGTCAACCATGAATGCATCTAACTCACTCGTGGCGCCGCGGGTTTCAATTTCCATCCGAGCATGAGCAGGTATTACGTTTCGGCTTTCGCCTGCTTCCAGTTTTCCGACGCACACTCGGGTTAATCCGCCGCTGTGTCTCGGAATTCCTGCAATTAAAGTTGCCGCATTGCAGGCGGCCAATAATGCGCTCTTCCCGGCCTCCGGATTTGATCCGGCATGGGCCGGAGCACCTTCGAAACTAACGTTAAGCTTGGTTGTAGCCAGGTAGCCGCCTTCACAGATGCCGACTTCGCCTAACTTGCATTCGGAACCCACGTGGAAACATAAGATTTCATCCACATCGTCGAGAATTCCGCCGTTCGCCACCGCTAATCCGCCTCGAACACCTTCTTCAGCAGGCTGGAAAATGAATTTATATTTTCCTAAGAGGTGCTCTTTGTTTCGAACGACCCATTCTGCCGCCGCCAACAAAATGGACGTATGTGCGTCATGGCCGCAGGCATGCATCACGCCGGGAATCTCTGAAACATAATTGCCTTTGACCGCTTCATGTTCTTCAGCAGATGTTTCTTGAACAGGCACCGCATCTAAATCGGCTCTGATGGCAATCGTAGGGCCGGGTCTGTTCGTGTCTAAGATTCCGACAACGCCTGTATAGCCGCCTGTTTTCTCAATAAATTCTTGAGAAACGCCATGCTCTAAAGCTCGCCCAATCGCCTTCGTCACTGATTTTTCATCTCTTCCTTGAACAGATGGAATATCCAGGAAATCAATACCTAACTGATAGTTGATACCTAAACTTTTGAGGCGATTCGCAACAAAAGATGTCGTTTCGAATTCAGTCCAGCCAAGTTCCGGCCGGCGGTGAATGTGCCGACGATCGTTAAGCATTTGCTCAACCAAAGCAGAATTTTCTTTATCCATTTTTTACCTCAAACGAAATCTAATTCAACAGCCTTTCAAAAACTTAGCCTTGCATCCTGACACTCTCAACAGTTTGTCTATCTAGGTTCATCCTTTTTTACAGCTCTTGAAAGCTAATGTTTTGTGTATTACCTAGTCAAAAGCACCTTTTCCGAGAAAAACTGAAACGCTAACCGCTAGCGTCAATGCTAAGCCTTCGGATGCTTCCGAGTTTTCTTTAGGTATTAGTTTCAATTCAATCTTTTTGTACGTAAAGATAAAATAAACAAAAATAAATTGTATTTTTTGACATGCTGAAGCACAAAGATTTAGAAACTTGGGAAATATTTTGCGCCGTTGCAGAGGCCGGAAGCATCAGCGGCGCCTGTGATCTTTGTGACTGTGATGCTGCTTATATCAGCCGACTGATTAAGAATCTTGAAAATTCTATCGGCGGAGTTGAACTGCTGGACAGAACTACCCGCCCTTTAACACTGACGGAGCCCGGCAAGATCGCTCTGCAGTACGCGCGCCAATTATCGGCGATTCATAAAAATATGTTGTCGGAACTTCGTCAAGATCCCGATGCTCTTTCAGGCGTTTTAAGAGTTGCTATTCCTCCTATGGTGCTCGACACTTTCGCCCTTCCCTTCATTTTGGATTTTCAGAAAGATTTTCCGGATATCGATCTGCAAATTTCAGAAAGCTCGAGCAGCCTTCCGATCAATTTTGACGGTCCTCACGGAAAACTCGATGTTGTTTGCGGTTATGGACCGGATGCCGTTCATCCGAATATTTATCAGCTGCATTACGGCCATGCTCCGATGATTCCCTGCGCTTCGCCGCTTTACATCAAAAAGTACGGCTTCCCGAATCATCCCGAAGAACTCAAAAACCACATCGGCGTGGTTCTGCGTTCAAATATGAGACCGGTTATCCGTTACGTTTTAAAAGGCGACGAAAAAATCTTTCTTCAGTGGAAAAAGAGCTGCTTTTATGATTCTGCTCATTCAGCAATGAAGGCCGCATTGTTCGGGGCCGGAATCCATGCTGGCATACCGGCTCTAAACTGTTATCAGGAACTAAGGCAGCACCAGCTCGTTCCTGTGCTTCCGGGATGGCAGCCGAAACAAACGGAACTGTACGTTTACGCAAGGCCGGAAGCAATGAAACTTAGAAAAACCAAAACGTTCATTCGCCGATATGTGGAATTCATGCAGGCGGTGCATACCGAATGTGAAAAGTCCCTCGAACCCATTATCGGGAAAATCTCTATTACGCTTTAACTTTGTAATTTTCTACAAAATCTTCTTTATATTTTTGTCGTTTTTAGAAATCTTTCTCTAAGCGAAACTTTCTCACATTCCTCAATCTCACGAAAAAGGTAATGTGATGACGCAAAACAAAGCCTTTGGGGCTGCTTCCCATCTCATCGGCAGTTCCTTTTCAATAAAAACAGCTGCCGCTGAATTCCCGGAAAATCGTTCGCCGCAAAGCTTCATTCCTGAAGCATGCTGTCTGGAAATCCTTACGCATTCCCTTTTTCGACCGACTGAGGTTCCGATCATCAGCAAATAAGCCAACAAAGCGAACTGAACCTCAGTTCGGAACCTTCTATTTCTTTTCGAAACGACAAACAAAATATAGGGGATCTAATCATGCAGGAATTACGGCTCATCCTTGCCTTAATCGTGGTGTTACTGACAGGCTGGGGAATCTACAAAAAATACAATGTCAACATCGTCCTTCTCTTCGCAGGGCTTTCCTTGAACCTCATCGCCATTTGTTTCGGCGTCCATGACATTCTTCCGAAAGGTGCAAAGTCAACCGGCTTTATCGGTTTTGACTTGTTCGAACAACTGCGTCTCATTGCCAGACATCAGCTGACGTCAACCGGACTCATTATGTTGGTCGCGGGCGGTTTTGCAACCTATATGGATGCGATGGGCGCCAGTGACAAATTGGTTACGGCGTGCTTAAAGCCGCTGCAAAAATTAAGCAAGCCGTACATTCTGGTCGGCTGCGTCTTCATTCTCGGAAACTTTTTAGGTTTAGTCGTCACTTCCGCAGCCGGGATGGCGATGCTCTTAATTGTTTCCGTTTATCCTATTCTCATCGGCTTAGGAGTATCCAATCTTTCTGCGGCGGCAGCCATCGCCACAGCCCTTGTTTTCAGTTATGCACCGTCAAGTGTCATTGCGGTTATCGCGGCTAACACGGCCGGCATTGATCCGATGACTTATTTATTCAAGTATCAGCTTCCCGTGGCTGTTCCCGCGGTGATCGCAACGGCGCTGGTGCACATTTTTGTTCAAAAATACTATGACTCCAAATTAACACCGGGCAAAGGTGCCGTTGAAATCGACAACGTCGAATTAGAAAAGAAAAAGGAAAGAGCCGCCCGCCTTCCTGCCATCTATGCTTTCCTGCCGCTCACACCGTTGGTTCTTCTGTTCATCTTCAACAAGATGGTATTCAAAACCGTTGTACTCGATGTGGCTACCGCCATGTTCATGGGCTGGGTAATCGCAATTGTCGTCGATTGGATTTATCGCAGAAACACGACTCAGGTATTCAAAGACGGTTTTGCTATGTTCCGCGGGATGGGAACGATGATGACAAACGTTGTCGGACTGATCTTCGTTGCAGGACTTTTCGCCGCCGGGCTGCAGACGACAGGTTTAATCGGAACACTTATTGACGGAGCAAAGAATGTCGGATTAGGTCTTTCCGGAACCGGTATTCTGATGTCCATCGTCATTGCGATCGTCACCATCTTGACCGGCTCAGGTGTCGCCTCCTTCACCGCTTTAGTTCCGTTGGCACCTTCTATTGCAGAAAGTTTCGGCGGCAATCCGGCAGACATGGCCTTAATGCTGCAGTTCGCGTCCGAATGTGCTCGCCCTCTGTCTCCGGTAGCAGGTGTCATCATTATCTGTGCCGGTTTTGCCAAGTCCAATCCGATCGCACTGGTAAAAAGAACTTTTTGGCCCTGCTTAACCGCAATGACGGTGTCTCTGAGTTTGGCTGTCTATTTCATGGAATAGTGTTGCGCCGCAGCGGGATGGCTGTCCCGCTCACGGTCAAAAACAAAAACCTCGCCAACCGAAGCTGACGAGGTTTTTGTAATTCGGAGGTCCGAATACCGATTAGGCCTTGCGAACCAGTTTTTCTTTGATTCGAGCAGCCTTACCGGACAGATTGCGCAGGTAGTAGAGTTTGGCGCGGCGGACGTCACCGTGGCGCTTAACTTCGATGCTGGCAATCAACGGAGAATAGAGCTGGAATGTACGTTCCACACCTTCACCGCTGGAAATCTTACGAACGGTGAAAGCAGAGTTCAAACCGCGGTTGCGAATGGCGATGATAACGCCTTCGAAAGCCTGAACACGCTTGCGGGAACCTTCAACGACGTTGACGTTAACGACAACGGTGTCGCCGGGGTTCATTTTCGGGAAGGTTTTGCCTTCAGAAAGACGGGCAATCTCTTCTTTTTCAAGTGTTTCGATCAAATTCATTTTTGTCTCCAATGACCATCTTCATGCAGCTCTGTTATCTCTTAAACTGCAGAGAGGATGGATTTTAAAAATCGGAACGTTTTACGATTCCGTACTCTCTTTAATGTCTCGCAGAACTCGTTCATCCTCGCGGGTCAGCAAATTCTTCGAGCGCGCTATTTTAACCAAATCCGGGCGCGTTTGGGCGGTTATTTGTAACGCCTGTTTGCGCGTCCATGCCTGGATGTTTTTATGGTGTCCACTCAAGAGCACATCCGGAACCGGCATATCACGCCAAACCTCCGGCCGTGTGTAATGCGGAGCATCCAAAAGACCTGTAGAAAAAGACTCGTCGGAAGCCGACAAATCCTTAATCGCGCCGGGAAGCTGACGGATTACTGCATCCATAAGCACCATTGCCGGAAGCTCGCCGCCGGAGAGAACATAGTCTCCGATGGATAAAGTCTCATCGACATAGGTGTCCAGGAATCTCTGGTCAATGCCTTCGTATCGGCCGCAAATCAGAATAAAATCCTGATTGTCTTCGGCCAATGAACGCACTTTCTCGTCATTGAGCGTTTTGCCGGAAGGCGCAAACGCAATAACTTTGCCGTGGTTGCCGTCCTTGCGGATAGCATCCACTGCGTCAGCCAACGGTTCTGCCAACAGAACCATGCCCGGGCCGCCCCCGAAGGGTCGATCGTCTACGGTCTTATGCACATCAAAAACAAAATCACGCGGGTTCCAGCACTTAAGCTGCCAAAGTCCTAGCTTGGCAGCCCGAGCGGTTATACCGAACTTCTCTATAAGAAGCGGCATTTCCGGAAACAGCGTGACGATGTCAAAACGCATAATGTGGTTTAATCCCAGGACGGATCCCAGTCCACAACGATCTTCTTCGCCTCAACGTTCACTTCTGCCAAATAGTCTTCGACAAAAGGAATGAGAACTTCTTTACCGTCAGCGCGTTTGACATTCAAAATGTCGTGAACGCCGTTGTCGATCATGCCCTTAACTTGGCCGATGCTCTGCCCTTCTTTATTGACGACTTCGCATCCGATCAAATCAACCCAGTAGTATTCGTTCTCTTCGGCTTCTGGAAAATCCTTGCGGTAAAGGGCCACTGCACCACGAAGCGCCGCCGCATCCTCAGGCGTATCGATGCCTTGGAATTTTGCGACGATACCGGCGCCGTGCAGTTTTGCTTTTTCAAGTTCCACGGGTCTGACTTCACCGTCAGGAAGGACATGCTGCCAGTGTTTGGAACCTAAAAGAGCGGACGTACCCTGGAAAGGCTGGACGCGAACCCAGCCTTTTAGCCCGTAGGCACCATGCAAAGCGCCGAGCACAATAGGCTCGGCGCCGGAATTCTTCTCGTTAGTCACAAACGGTCAGAAATCAATTAAGCAGCAGGAGCAGCTGCCTTTTTGAATTCTTTGTAGAGACGAGCAACGGTGTCGCTCATCTGTGCGCCGTTAGCAACCCAAGCGTTCAAAGAAGCTTCATTGATGGAAAGACGGGGAGCAGCACCGGATGCCATCGGATTGTAGAAGCCGATACGTTCATTGAAACGACCGTCACGGCGGTTGCGGGAGTCGGTCGCGACGATGTTGTAGAAGGGGCGCTTCTTGGAGCCGCCGCGAGCCAGACGGATAACGACCATATTAAGTTACCTCAAAAAATTTATATTCTAAAAAGTTTAAAAATTAGGCTTCTAACGCCTGAAAACACGTGATTTTATCCTAATTTTTTCAATTAAACAAACGGGTTGCATCTGTTTTGTTACTCAGTGCAAACGAAAAAGCGGCTGTTGTCAACCGCCTTTTGCCTGAACTTTAGTATCGTAAAACTAGAGTTTTGCTTCCAGTTCCCGAATCACTGTCATTGCATCACCGACTAAGCCGTAATCGGCGACATCAAAGATAGGAGCTTCAGGATCTTTGTTCACAGCCACAATGACTTTGGCGTCTTTGATACCGGCAATATGCTGAATGGCGCCGGAAATACCAAAACCGATGTAAAGGTCAGGAGCAATGATCTTACCGGTCTGACCGATCTGCCAATCGTTCGGAGCAATACCGGCGTCGACCACAGCGCGGGTCGTACCGACGGCTGCGCCGAGTTTGTCGGCCAGTTTGCCCATTTCCGCAAATTCAGCTTCGTCAACCAAACCTCGGCCGCCGGCTAAAACGATCTTAGCGTTCTGCAGATCGGGACGATCGCTCTTGACCTGTTCGCTGCGGACGAAAGTGACTTTAATCACAGGAGAAGCGGGAACGACTCTTTCGAGTTCGGCGTTGCCTTCTCCGGTCGGAGCGGCATCAAATGCGGTAGCGCGGACTGTTAAAACAACTTTGGGGTCGAGCGCGCGCACGGTTTCAATGACAGAACCGGCATAAATCGGACGCTTAAATGTTTTTGCGTCAACGACTTCCGTGATTTCGGAAATCTGAGCAACATCTAATACGGCGGCAACTCGCGGAGCGGCTGCTTTACCGGCAGGGTTGGCGACGAAAAGGAAGTAATCATATTCCTTTGCCACTTCTAAGACGGAAGCGGCAAGATTTTCGGGCAGTTCTTCGGCAAAGTAAGGAGCCTCGGAAAGCAGCACGCGGCGAATACCGTTGATTTTGGCTGCTTCTTCTGCGAGCTTTCCGCCTTCCTGAGCGGCGATCATGATGTCGATGCCGCCGCCGATCTTTTGAGCAGCGGTGACCAAAGAATAAACCGCAGGGTTCAGAGCGGCATGATTATGTTCTGCAATAACTAAAACGGCCATGTTTCGCTCCTTAAAGTACCTTCGCTTCGTTCTTCAGTTTGTCGATGAGTTCGTCGACGTTGGCAACTTTGCGGCCGACTTTGCGAGCTGCAGGCGCTTCATAGCCGACAACTTCAACGTGCGCACGAAGATCGGGGCACAGAGCAGAAGCCTGGACGACTTCCTGCGGCTTGCGCTTGGCTTTCATCATCATCGGCAGCGTGACATAGCGCGGAGCGTTCAATCTCAGATCAGCAGTCACTACAGCCGGAAGCGTGAGATCGAGAACTTCATAGCCGCCGTCGATCTCGCGTGTGACTTCGAGTTTGCCTTCCTTCATCACGGCAGCAGAAGCGTGGGTTGCCTGCGGATATTCGCACATCGCGGCAATCATCTGACCGACTTGGTTAGAGTCGTTGTCCACGGCCTGTTTGCCGCAGATGATCAGATCAGGATTGACCTGTTTGACATAAGCGCTGATGAGCTTGGCAACGCTCAGGGGTTCTGCTTCGAACGGTTTGTCCGTTTGAATGAGAACGCCCTTATCGGCACCCATAGCAAGGGCCGTGCGCAATGTTTCCTGAGACTTTGTATCGCCGACGGACACTGCGATCACTTCGTTGGCAATGCCCTTTTCTTTCATTTGAACAGCCTGTTCGAGTGCAATTTCGTCGAACGGGTTCATCGAGTGTTTGAGGTTAGCGACGTCGAGTTTGCCGTCAGGTCCGACTTTGACCTTAATATTGGCGTCGACCACCCTTTTGACAGGGACAAGAATTTTCATTTATTTCTCTAATGTTAGATTACATTCGGTGGATTATAGCGATTGAAGCCTCGCTGAATTTTTCCAGGCAAAACGTTTTGAGCGAATTGCATGCACAGAGGAGCTTAGCTTTTGAGGATGAAACCGAGCTTATCTTGCGAAAGAAGCGCTCGAAACTTTGGCGCCTCTTTCCTGAATATCAATTTGTTTAGGCCAATCGATAGTCGTTGAAGATTTGTTCGGCCGTCGGAAGAACCCACTTCCCGTCTTGACCTCTAACCGTTGTCGTCTTGAGCCTGCTGACGCTCGTACCGCACGTCCACACTTTGTAATTGCGCATATTCGTGCACAAGCAGCATTTGGTCTTCTCGGACGAGTTTTCCAGCCACTCTTTAAGGTATGGACAGCTTCCGTGCGAAAGCATATAGCCATAAGACTCACAGTTCGGCCGATTATTGGCGGTTAACGCCGGAGAGTTTTTAAGCATTCTCATGAGATATCCGGTCGGGGAAGCATGGTTGACTTCAACGTCTTCGTCCTTTGCGTCGATATAGACTTGTTTGACCGGATCGGGAAGACCGCTTTCCTGAGCAATCGTGAATCTGGTCGCTGCTTGAATGCCGGACGCGCCGGTCTTTTTCATTAAGTCAACGGCTTCCTTCCCGGAAAATATTCCGCCGGCACCGAGCACCGGAACGTTTAGTCCGGTATCTTTCACGAGCTTGACGACATCTTTAACGATATCTTCCAGCTTGAAGTTTCTCCAATCCTCGCCGAAACCTAAATGTCCTCCGGCCAGCGGACCTTCAACAACCACATAATCCAGTTTGCGTCCGATGAATGCCGTGCGTTTCAGGAAGAGGTTCAGCGCTCTAGCCGAAGAGACAACCAATCCGAAAAGCGCGTCATTGAACCGAGGATTGTCCTGCATCAGTTTCAAGCTTGAAAGATGCAGACCGGCAGACATCGTAATACCGTCGACACCGGCATCCAATGCTGCATTCAATCGAGCCTTCAGCGTGGCGATCGGGTCGTTCATAGTGAGCTTTTCCATGCAATTCACAAGAACCAGACCTTTACCGGTTGCCTTTTCCATCACATCGGAAAAATATTGTTTTGAGACTCTGGACAGAGCCTCCAAGTTGAACTTTTCTTCCGTCTTGTCTGCTTCTTCAATCATTGACTTGAATCGGATTGTCTTCTCTTTTGTGAAATGTGTTCCGATTTCGCGATCTGCAACATCCGGCAGCATAGCGTCAGAAAGATGGGCCATTCCTCCAAGCTTCTCAATCGCCAATACGAGATTTGCTGTCGAAATATTGGTGCCCATTCCGCCGACCATCAGCGGCAAAAAGTCACGTCCCTTAAAAGAAAGACGAAAGTCGTCCAAACACTGCATACCAAAATCTCCTATTACAAAAGTACGCAGATTCAATATAGGCGGGTGTTAGTTTCTAAAAATCTTCATTTTTTAAGGAGATATCCTAAAAATTTGATTCGTTTTACCAAGACAGTTAGGTGTATAAGGACTCGAGGCTGCAGGTGTTTTTCTCAAAGAATTAACGATCTTCTTTTAGAGTCTTCCAGCTTAAGAAAACATATGCAGCGAAACCGCAGCCAAAACTAAGTAGCGGGCAAACTTACCGAGGAGAATCAGCAAAAAAGAGCGCCAAAAGTTAATTCTCAGCCAGCCCGCGCCGAGGCAGAAGCCGTCGCCAACGATAGGAAGCCAAGAAAAAAGCAGTGTTATCGGTCCGTATTTTTTTAGCAGTTCCAGACTTCTAGCTTCCTGCTTCTTATTCGGGATGAGTCTCCCCATCCCATAGGTTATTAATGCGCCTAATGTATTTCCTGCCGTCGCGACAAAGACAACGATCCATAAATGCGTCTGAAATTCGTGCATTCCGAAGACGACCAGGGCCTCGCTTCCGCCGGGTAAAACGGTAGAAGAGATTAATGCACTCGTAAATAGCGTCCAAAGGTAGGCAGTAAAAGACAAAACGTTCCTTAGATCGTGTAGATTATGTAAATCTTTCTAACAAACCGACAGTACAACATGGCTCAGTCCGCAAATCTTAAAGCCAAAATTGAGGGACTTAATAAAGTTTTTCAGTTTTATTACAAAGAAAATTTCAAAACACTGAGAAAAGCGACGGATTTCTACATTCCTTGGTTTATCGGAAGAAAAAAACGCCTGGAAGAATTTCAAAAACAGTACATTCCCTTCTCGGTTGCTCTCTTTTTAGAAGGCGTTCGCAACAGCACGCTGAAGATGGAAGGCGAGCCGAATGAGGAACTCATCGAGGCCCTCCGCACTAAGCTGCTGCATAAGAGCTTCAAACCGGACTTCGATGAATATTGGAATGTCATTGAGTCGACACTCGAAAGAAACCCCGAGAACCCTAAAGAAGTCTCGGACGCCGTTTCTGCTCTGCTGATGTTCAAACTTTACGGTCCTAAAGCTTCCGAGCCTATGCCGGAAAAACTGGACTCTCAGCGCCATACAATCGCCTCGGAATTCCAAGTCGGCAAGATCCACTACCAGTATTCACGCGGTGTCCGTATCGCTTTAGAACGCCTGCTCAATCCGAAGTTTGATCCGGAATTCGTACCTCGTGCCGCTCATGATCCTAAGGTTTTGAACGCGGAAGCCGCCAAATCCGAAGCACCGAGTGAGGAAAAGAAAAAAGCTGAATAATACTTACAAAGTTTTTCCGCCAACCGAAGACCTAAAAATCTTCGGTTTTTCTTTTCCGCAAACGAATTGATTAAGCAGAGGAAATAATTATCGCTTCTCAAAAGCGGTCGAACTCGTTTTAGTTAGGTTGTTCAGCCTAAGGAAAAATACGGATTTTCCTCTTCTTGTTTTTAGGACGTAAGAGGATGTCTACCATTAGAATGGAGCCTTGTTCGCAGACACCCAAAAATGCGTTCAAACAGGTTAGATACTTTATCCAAGTTTCCGACTCACACCTTTCTATCAAGGACAGACATGCTGACTGACATTGAAATTGCACAGCAAACCAAGCTCATTCCTATCGATCAACTCGCCCATGAATACGGTCTTTCCGACGACCAGTTCATTCCTTACGGCAGAGACAAAGCCAAAGTTGCTTTGGACACCTCTAACGCCAAGGGCAAACTTATTCTCGTCACGGCGACTTCCGGTATGCCTGCCGGGTCCGGAAAGACAACGACTTCCATTGCCGTTGCTCAGGCCTTTAAGAAACTCGGCGAAAAAGCATGTCTGGCTCTGAGAGAACCTTCTCTCGGACCTTCCTTCGGTATGAAGGGCGGTGCTGCCGGCGGCGGTTACTCTCAGGTCGTTCCGATGGAATCCATCAACCTGCACTTTACAGGCGACTTCCATGCCATTACTGCAGCCAACAACCTTCTGGCCGCTTTAATTGACAACGCCCGCCATCAGGGTCAGGTCGACCTCAAAGAAATTACATGGCGCCGCGTTCTTGACGTGAACGATCGTATGCTTCGCAACATCGTCACCGGTCTCGGCGGTTCTGCCAACGGCATTCCTACAGAAACCGGCTTTGACATCACCGCTGCTTCCGAGCTCATGGCCATTGTCTGTTTAGCTGCCGGCGAAGAAGACCTTCGCGTCCGTTTAGATCGCCTGGTTGTCGGTCTGAAACGCGACGGCTCTGCTTATACCTGCAAAGAATTAGGCGCTACCGGCGCCCTCATGGCGCTTCTGAAAGACGCCATGCTTCCGAACTTGGTTCAGTCCATCGAAGGCGTTCCTGCTTTCGTTCATGGCGGCCCGTTCGCCAACATCGCTCACGGCTGCAACTCAGTTGCCGCTACCCGCGCTGCTATGACGATTGCCGACTGGGCAATCACGGAAGCCGGCTTCGGCAGCGACTTAGGCGCTGAAAAGTTCTATGACATCAAGTGCCGTATGAACAATCTTCAGCCTGCCGCGACGATCCTCGTCACTTCTTTAAGAGCTCTGAAGTGGCACGGCGGTGTTCCTTTGCCTGAAATCGGCAAGGAAAACATGGATGCTCTGATCAACGGCCTTCCCAACCTCAAGGCTCACATTATCAGCCTGAAGCGTTTCGGCCAGCAGGTCGTCGTTTCTTTGAACCATTTCGCCAACGACAACGAAGAAGAAATCGATGTTGTCCGCAAAGAATGCTTGGCTGCCGGTGTTCGCTTCGCGATTTCCGACGGCTTTGCCAAAGGCGGCGAAGGTGCGTTAGACGTTGCCAGAGAAGTGATGGCTGCCGTCAAAGAAGGTTCTAAGCCTTTGAACTACGCCTACAGCCTTGACGAATCCATTGAAGAAAAGATTCAGGACGTCAACACCAAGGTTTACGGCGGACAAGATGTTTCTTACTCTTCTGCCGCTCTGAAAGACCTGGCCAAGATCAAAGCCTTGAACATGGGATTTGAAAAGCTTCCTATCTGCATCGCTAAGACTCCTTTCTCTATGTCCCACGATCCGGACCTGAAAGGAGCTCCTCACGGCTTTACGCTTCCTGTCCAGCGCGTCATCCTGAACGCAGGCGCAGGCTTCCTGGTTGTTACGACCGGCGCCATCATGCGTATGCCCGGCTTGCCGAAGAAACCGGCTGCATATACCATCGACGTCGTTGACGGCAAGATCACAGGATTAAGCTAAGTCCTAGGTTTTAGTTTTGCAAAACGCTCCTTTTTAGGAGCGTTTTGCTTTTCTGGGACATTATTTAAGCCAGATGCCGTCAGCCGCAAAAGCGGTATCAGCAAACAGTCTTAGACGGCAAATGCACACGACGAAGGATTAAAAGTCCGATAACAAAGAAAAGTGTCGTCACGAGGATTGCGGTTCTTTGATCTCCGGACGTCAGCCAAGTGACTGTTCCGTATGTGATCGGGCCCAAAACATTGGCACCCCAAACGGCGACGTTCCAGGCAGAGTAGAACTGGGCAAGTTCTCCTGCCGGAGCAAAAACGGCAACAACTGCCCTGCCCGCTGATTGGCTCGATCCCATCGCGATGCCGGCAATATTGGCAGCGATCCAAAAACTCACTGGACCATGTGAGAACGCTGCCATCACGCCCATGATGATCCACAAAAGTATGGTGAGCGCCAAAGTTTTCTTGTGCCCCAACCGATCTTGAACGTACCCGAAAACAAAGGCTCCGATGGCCGCAGTGATATTGACGACCAAAATCAAAGTAATCGTTTGAGCAGTCGTAAATTTCATAACGAGCTGGGCATAGACTGCTGAAAGCGTAATCACAACGGCAATACCGGCTTGGTAGAAAAGTCCACAGACGCAAAACTTCAAGAATTCCCGATAACGTTTAAGAAGTTTGAAACTGTCGACCGATTCCTGTCTGATTCTTTTGAAAGTCTTTTCAAAGGAGATATTCTTTGGTTTAGAACGCTCTTTGACATACAAGAGCATCGGCAAAGCCATGACAAAGAAAATAGTCGCCGTGGACATTGCCGTATACGGCACATAAACATCGGCGGGAAGACCTGCTTTCTGTCCCTCAAAAACAATAAGTAAGCAAGCAGCCAAACTGACGATGCCGCCGAGATAGCCGAAAGACCAGCCCCAGCCGGAAACCTTGCCGAAAGCTTCGGGCTTTGCCAACTCCGAAAGAAACGCTGAATTAAGCGACACACCGGCATTGAATGCCGTATTAGAAATCACGATCAGAAAAACCGCTGAGGCCAAAGTCCCAGGACCGGTGTAGGCAAGCGTCGCGGTGCTCATGCAGCAGATGCCCGTCATCACCGCAAGCCAAAATCGTTTATTGGCCTTGGCATCTGCCAACGCGCTGATCACCGGTATAACAGCAATAGACAGCAAATTAGAAAGCGTGATCGTGAGCGTCCAAGCAAACGTGGCCCAAACAGCGTTTTCTGTGACAACCGACACAAAAAACGCGTTATAGACCGCTGTCAGAATAACGGTGGCGTAACCGGAGTTCGCAAAATCGTACGAAGCCCAAGCGAGGACCTCCCGCTTAGAGACGCCGGGCATAAGAAAGTTCTTTCCGGAATCCATCGGCTAATCCGTGCAAGCCAGCTGATGAATGAAGGCTGCGCAGCTTCTGGCCAGAGAAGACGTGTTGTATCCGCCTTCAAGGACTGCTACGACACCGCGGCACTCCGGAATCTCGGATTTGCAGGAAGCCAGGCGGCGGCCTAAGAATGCATAGTCCCGTTCAACCATTAAGAGCTGAGCCTGGTCTTCTTCCCGATGGGCATCGAATCCTGCGGAAACCATTATCAGCTCAGGCCTATACTCCTTGAGCTTGGGCATCCAAACTTCATCCATGGTTCGACGAAGCGCAATCCCTTCGGTTCCTTCCGGGAAAGGTGTGTAAATTGCATTCGGAGGCGCATGATGAATATGCGCATACGGGAAAAGCGCTTCCTGGAATCCGTCCAGAATTAAAACATCGTCCCTGCCTCCAAGAATATTGCTCGTCCCGTCCCCGTGGTGGACATCGAAGTCCACGACTGCTACTCGCTTTAATCCGTAAACTCCGATAGCATGCAGCGCACCAATAGCTACATTATTTAAGAAGCAAAAGCCGCCGGAATGGTCCCTATGCGCGTGATGTCCGGGCGGTCTGACGGCGCAGAAAACCTTCTTATATTGACCTGAAAGAACGTCATCCACGCCGGCGCAGGCGGCTCCGGCCGCATATTGCGCTGCCTCCCAGGTATACGGATTCATCGCAGTGTCGACACTGATGGTATTCAGACCTTCCTTAGGTGAATTGTGGGAGAGGTAGGAAATATAGTCAGCATCGTGGGCCGCCAGCATGTCGGTCACGGCCACCATCGGCGGCGTCTTTTGATCGACGAACTGAGAAGTTCCTGCAGCCAGCATGAGCTCTTCGATTTTTTCCAGGCGTTTCGGGCATTCGGGATTGTTGTTTCCCATCTTATGCTTGAGAAACAATCCGTGAGTATAGAAAGCGGTGTCAGCCATGAGATTCTATTCTTATCTAGGGCCCTTACGATTCTAGCCTTTTCTAATAAGTTTGCGAGCCGAACACATTGAACTAAAATCCTTGATTTAGTGTTAATGATAGAATTCTTAACGTTTTATTATTCTTATTTAGTTATGAAGTTAGCAAGTCAAACGGAGGCCAATCTATGGATTTAAAAGAGAAAAAAGACATCGTCATAAGATTGTTAGCTGATGCATTACCGGCGGGAGACATAAGTTACGTTCGTAGCGTAGTTTCTCACGATTGTGTGACTAACCGAGCAGGATTTGCGGCATTATACGCGGCTACCGGAGACCCAATTCCACAAAAAGGAAATTTCCTCCAGTGGATGGAAACCGGCTGGGCCCCTCTATCCGCAGCATTAGGTGACCAAAAAGTAGAAATGCAAAATGTTGTCGCCGAGGGCAACAAGGTTATGGCCCAGTACCATTATTCAGTACTGCATAAAGGGACATTTTGCGGTAAACCTGCTACAGACAAACGTATTGAATGGGATGAAGTAGCTATCATTAACTTCGACGACAAGGGGATGATTACTGAAATGTGGTATATGTGTGAGGAATTAAAACTCGCCCTCGAGTTAGGCTTCAAACTTGATTAATTTGTGACAATAGTGCGCTCTTTACAATTCTTTTGAAAATTAGAAAGTTTCGAAGAACCAGATAATAAAAAGGACTGTTGGCTCCCCCTGGAAAGAGGAAACCAACAGTCCAAACTTTGTTTTATGGAGGGTAAAACAAACTCAGGATATCACTAGGTAATTGGCTATACATCTAAAAGTCGTTCAAGTTCTTCACGGTTTTCTTTCTTCGCCAATTCAGGGCGTTCGGAAAGAAGAACCATCAATTTCAAGCGAGTCTTAGCTGAAGAAAACTCTCCACCGTGAATCGCGCCGTTGTTACGGCTGTCTGTAACGGAACCGGGATAGGCGTAAACCTGATAAGGACGTCCGCCAGGCGTTCTGGTCGTAATCACAACGACAACGCCTTTATCTGTTGCATCTTTAATTGCAGGTTCAACAATAGCGGGAAGATTGCCGCGGCCGAATCCTTCCAGCACGATGCCTTTACAGCCCTGAGCAACAGCAAAGTCAATGTAATCACGACCGATGCCTGTCTGACCGGTAACAATGTCCACACGAGCGGTCAGTTCTTTTGGAGAATAAGTATGTCTGTCCAGAGGAGTACGGCGGAAAACAACTCTATCGACATCGCAGTAACCTATGGGGCCCCACCAAGGAGAAGCAAAGGTATCGGGGTTAGCGGAATGAGTCTTTCTGACCTGTCCGGCTGCATGAATAATTTCATTCAGCAGAACCATTACGCCCTTGCCTTTGGCTTCTTCGCTGGCCGCTGTTTTGACAGCACAGTAAATATTCGCTGGACCGTCCGGGCTGGTATCGCCGGCGCCGCGCATTGCAGCGGTTAAGACAATAGGCTTTTCGCTCTTGTGAAGAATGTCGAGCATGTAGGCGGTTTCCTCAACTGTATCGGTACCGTGGGTCACTACAGCGCCGGCAACGCCCTCTTCTTTCAAAGCTTCCTCAATCATTTGAGAGAGCTGAAACATTTTTTGCGGAGTCATCGCGCAGCTGGCATGATTTGAAAACTCTCTGACTTCAACATCAGCAAGTTTATCCAAACCAGGAACAGCGGCGGCCAAGTCTGCGCCGCTGACAGCAGGAACCAGGCCGTTAACCTTCGGGTCAAACTTCATCGCGATGGTTCCGCCTGTAGTAAAGACAATGACTTTTTTCTTTTCCGACATTCGATTTCTCCTTTGAAATTTTTTAGTGTCTGGTCATCCCATACTTTTCCTGAGCAGCAATGAGTTCCTCGTTTGCCTGCCCAAGATTTTCATTCAAGTATCCGACCGCAGCGCAGATGATTCGGTCGTAATTTTTAACATCTTCCGACTCTAAGGTCGGAAGAACTTGTTTTTGGAGTTGCTCTCGGCTAATAAAGAGGCTCATTACAGCAGAAGTTCCCGGTATACAGCCGACGCCTCCCATAACTTTATGCACATCATTGCTCATAAAGGTAATGCCACCTAATTCCTGACTGCAAAATTCGTTCAGTTCGGCAGCGATTCGGACTTTTTCCTGAGCAGTAGAAGCTTTGCTCAGCCTTTTTCCGAATTCAATAATCTTTCTGCCTTGCTGACGCGTCAGATCTTCCATTGCGGTATCACTTCTGCCAAGCAGTTCCGGACGATACTCCACCGGAAGGCCCAGAGATTGTGCGGCCTTTAATAAGGCTTTTGCGGCAACAGTGTTGTCATCCCCGGGGAACGCTCTGATTAAGAATGTGGGTTCCTTGATAACGGATGAAAGCGGTTCTGCACAGACCTTGCCTTCAATGACAAAGGAAGGGATTCGATCCAAATGCAGTTTTTCAGATAAGTCTTTCTTTCCGTATAAATTAACGTTTCCTTCAATATCTTCATTCGGACCGATGCCGCCTACAGTTGCATTCGACAGAGCCATGACGGATACAGGAACCCCGTTAATATCCAAAACCGTTCCCAGAATCTTTCCGCAATTTCCTTCCAATTCCTCGTCTTTAATGACAAATTGATCACGATAAGCTTTTACAAAGCTGTCCATTGCCGCATTAGCAATGGCAGTTTGCAAGGCAACAGGAACTTCCATAGCCCCTTGGCCGAGGATTCTGCCGAAGCAGTCCACTGCTATCGCTTGAGAACAAACGGCCTGCTTTCCGACGCAATGAGATGCCAGACGGGCTTCTGCCGTTGTTATTCCGCGTCTTGCCGTCGCTCTGCCTTCGCCGCCGGAAACTGTCTTGACTTGAAAGTATGCATCCTCAAGGCCCGTATGGACATTGCACTCAGCAATTTCAAGGCTTAAGCCTGTAGCTTCACGAAGCAGACCAAGCACAGCGCTCAGACCGCCGGAATCGTCCTGAATAAATCCCAAATGACTATTGGCGTGTCCGCATCCGGCATGACCTACCACGCCGACGACGCCGAACGATGCATCAGATAAGGAAATGTTTGTTTTCATGACTTAAGTGATAAGTTCGGGTTCGGAAAATACCGAACCCGAGAATTCACAGACTAATTAGAAGATCATCAGAAGGATGGTGATGATCAAGGCAACCAAGCAGCCGAACAGAATGGACGGACGCTGGAACAAGTTAGCCTGTTTAAGGTTAGATCCAGGAACAACCGGAATAACGGTAGCCAGAGCAGCAACCGGACCGCCGGTAAGGAAGTATTGAATCAGAGAAGCGCCGGAAGCGGCAGCGAAAGCTGCGGCAAACGGGTCAGCTCCTGTACCGAGCACAACCTGAAGGAACGGAACCAAAACAGCAACGGAGGCTGCATAGGACTGGGTCATGAAACCGGTTACGAAGGCCACGCAGAACATGACGATAACCGGAGAGAAGGAAAGCATAGGAGATGCGAAGGTCGAGATCGTGTCAACGAGACCGATTTGTTTAATAACCGTGCTCATGAACAGGAAGCCGATCGTTGCAACCAACGGGGTGGCGATTAAGCCGACGCCCTGCATCATCGTTTGTTCGGCGCTCTTCATATCCTTGTGGGCAAGGATCATGACGACGAGAGCGGAAACCAGGCCGACCAGGAAAATCGGCAGACCGCAGATGAAACCGATCAAAAGAACCAAGAACGGGAAGAAAGCTTTTCCGGAAGTGGTCTTGTATTCTTTGTTTTTGATTTCTTCCATAACGGCGATTCTGTCTTCTTCGCTGACAGTAACGCCTCTCTTGTGCATGTCATAGATCACGCGGACATAGGACATGAAGAAAATAGAGAGAGCGGCGATTAAACCAAGAACGTTGAACAAACCGTAGCCGATGCCGGCAGTTGCAAGAATTGCAACCTGGGTCGGGTGTGTGAAGCCTGCTAAGTTACCGATATGACCGGCGTGAGCCTGAATACCTGCAACTTTGTTGGGGTCAACACCGAGCTTAACAGCAGCCGGGCCGGTAATAACAGCGGTAATCACAGGCTGTGTGAAACCTGTCAGTGCGCCGATAACGCCTGCAGCAATACCGCCTGCCGTGCAAACGCCGGGGCCGCCGCCGAGCTTGTTGCCCCAAAGGACGATATCTCTCACGATAACATCCAAGAAGCCAGTTGCCTGCATGATGCCGATGAACAGCAAGATACCCGTCATATCGGCAATCACAGGGTTCAAACCGGAATTAATCATCTTTGCAATTGTCATCGGAGCGCTTCCGGCAAGCGGGAAGCCTGCGACAATTGCAGAAATAGCAGCACCGGTGATTGCGGTAATGTAAATCGGCGTCATGCCTGTAATCATGATCACCAACGTCAAGACCATCAAGCACTGGGCTATGATCATTTGAGTTGTCATTATTAATCTCCTCTTGATTTGAGACGCAGACTCTCTAAGAGCTGCGCGTAGAAAAACCTCTACGAGATAATGTTCGCAACATTCTGTAACAGGACGATTGCAAAACCCCGGGAATTTATTGCAGAAAAATTACAAATGATCCGTATTTGTACTAAGAGTCTTTCAATCGGGTTCTGTAATTAGGTACCCCACCGAGGAATAAGCCGCAATCACGCCGCCGTCCAAGCCGCACTGTTCAAGCTTTCTTCGGATTCTTGCAAAAGTAACACGAAGATACTGGACCTCTCCGATGCTCTCGTCCCCCCACACAGCTCGAAGCAGCCGTTCATGGGTCATGACTTCTCCGGGGTGTTTCACAAGCTCTAAGAGCAGCCTGAACTCTCTGTCCGTCAGTTTGACGAGCGCGTCTTTGACATAACATTGACGCGGGCCGGGCAACAGTCTCAGAGCACCGCAAATAAGTTCCTGACTTTGAGGGGCGTGGACAAGTGATCTGGTTTTTCCTCGTCTCAACACGGCTCGAATTCTTTCCATCAGTTCTTCAATGTAGAAAGGCTTCGAGACGAAGTCGTCTGCTCCTTCTCGAAAGCCCTCGATGACCATGGGACGTTCGTCTTTCGCTGACAGAATAATGACCGGCACATCAGATGATTTACGCAGTCTCTTGAGCATCGACATGCCGTCAATTTCAGGCATCATCAAGTCAAGCAGAATTAAATCGGGTTTCTCAACCGACTTGTTGTAAACCTCCAGTGCCTGAGCACCGTCGGAGGCCGTCTGAACGTCAAATCCTTCGAGTTCTAAATTTTGAGCCAAAAGACGGCGGATCTTGCTTTCGTCATCAACGATCAAGATTAAAGGACGATGCATACTTTCCTCCTACAACGACAGAGAGATTCTAAAGATTGTTCCGCCGGCGGGGTTCTGCTCGGCCCAGATTTTTCCTCCGTGCGCAGCCATGATTCCGCGGCAAATAGCCAAGCCTAAACCAGTGCCTCCGACCTTCCGGCCTGAGCCCATGTCCACTTGATAGAACGAGTCAAAAATCTTGGAAAGATGCTTTTCGGACACTCCGATTCCATTGTCGGAGAAACTGATAACAACCGAGTTGTCGACTTTCTCTGACCTCACCTTGCAAGTCGGAATTTCTTTATCGTTGTAACGCGCTGCGTTCTCCAAGATGTTTACAAAAACCTGTGTCATGCGGTCCTTATCCGCCAAAATACATTCAGCTTCCTGATCAACTTTCAGAGAAACTTCCAACTTCGGAAAATGCAAGCTGACGCTTTTCATCGCCTTATTCAAAATTCCCGTAACCGTCTGAATTTTGGGTTTAATCACTAAAGATCCGGCCTCCAGTCTTGAGACATCCAGCCAGTCGCAAATCAGGTTTTGCAGACGCTCGCTTTCCTCCAGCATCTCTGTCAGAAGTTGCTGAGAGTCCGAAAGTTTTCCGGATCTAATTTGGCGCTGCAGCGTTTCACTTTGAAGTCTTAGCGTAGTGACCGGAGTCTTTAGTTCATGCGCGACAACAGAGATCAAATTGCGCTTCATTCTTTCCATGGAAACTTCTTCCGAAATATCTCGAAGGAGCAAACCCATTCTCGGGCCAACATAGCCATGAAATTCCGGCACTAAAAAACCGGAAGCTTCAATGAAAAAATCAGAATCTACTTTACTAACATATCGAGTGGGGCCCGCAAAGAAATCCTGTGGATTATTCGGACTGTCTGCCAAATAAACCTTTCTAAAGTGTTCCTCTATATAGTTCTCGACTTTGGCGATACCGTCTCCGGGCGCAATAGAAAGAATCTCTCTTGCTGTCTTGTTGGAATACAGCAAACTGCCGGTTTTTCCGATCAGTACCACCCCTTCCGTCATAGACTCCAGTAGGGCATTGAAGCGGGATTGAGAAGCTTTCACTGAAGAAAACATCTCTTTGTTCTCTAACACAATGGCAATCGAATTTGCCAAACGCTGAAGCGAGGTATTGACTCGATTTTCTTGAGTGTAGTCAGGCCGCTCGAAGCTTAAATAGCCTAAAACTCCCGTGCTGAGTTTAACCGGCAAACTGGCTAGATCCTGACGACCCCTTTCCGGTTCATCGACGAAATCCAATTGGTTAAGTCCGAGGATTAGACGGAAGCTCTCGACGGTCCGCTTTATCACAACATGCGGCTCATCCTGAAGCGGCGCCAAGAGAAACTGGAGGGCCCTGAGCTCTTGATTTCTCTGATTGAGTGTTCGGGTCCGCAGGTTGACCTGATGTGTCAAATCTAAGTTCGATTCTTCTAATTTCTTCTGTGTCGATTGAACCTGCCGAACCAGCTTTTCAAACTGGACCGAAAGCAACTTCAATTCGATCGGCGCATTTGCAAGAAAAGATCGGTCCGGTTTCTTAATGGAACCGTCCTTCTTGAAGGCGTTGATTTGGTCGATTAAGGTTTGGACATAATTTGTAAGACGAAATCCCAAGAAGGTTCCGACAATTAGAGCAAGCAGTGCACCGCAAACAAGAAAGACGCCTGAAGTCAGCAGTGAGGAAAGGAGCTGCTTGTCTCGAAATGTCACGCGCTGAGAAAACACCGCACGCCAATCCGTATCCGGAATCTCGGCAATTGAAAGAACCGCTGAGTCATTACGTTTTTGATTTGTCCGCCACAAAGGTGTAGGCGCCCCAAGCATTTGCTCAGAAATTTTCACAAATTCCGACGATAAGTTTTGCGGTCTTACATTGCCGCTGTCGTTCAAAGAAGTAAAGAAAATTTCCTTTTGTTTTGAATCAAATATTTGTAAAGAATAAGGTTCAGCGCCAACGGATCGTTCGAAGATGGCAGCGATATCTTCCTTCGGCTCACAGCCAATCAAAAGATACGAACGGTCGTAAGAATCAGCTTCCGGGATACGCGAACCAAAACAAATTTCATTTTGAAACGATCGAACGTTAACTTCGCTGCCGGCAAAGGCGGACATTAATTCAGCCGTTGAGACAGAGCTTTCACCATGATGAAAGTCCACGCTCCCAGTGTCTGAGATAAGCTTAAGCGAAGTGAGGTACGGCATTTTCTCAGCTAGCTTATTGAGGCGTGAAACCGGAATAACTTTAGAACCAATGGACTCTGAAATCATGTCAGATGCCGTGTTCAAAAAAGTTTCAATACTCACAAACCGTGCACTAATGCTTCTTGCAAATTGCTGCGTCCTCATTATCTGCTGGTCATCGATGACCGCCGCAGTGTGAGTTAATTGAGAGAAATGCATGAAGGCAAGCATAAATAGCGGCATCAAGGCCGTCCAGGCCAAAGCACGCGTCAGATAACCTCGAAAGTCTTTAGGAACGACCTGCTCTTCGACCTCAACTTTTACCACCGGCGGAAGAGGAACGACAAAATTTGAAGTGTTTGAAGCCATGATCTCTCTGGGGCAGAATCGAAAGATTCTGCGGTTGTTTGTTTTGACTTATTTGTTTGCTGCTATTTTAGTTGTTGAGCAAAAATTTACCGGAACTCAAAATACGGAACTCACTTAAGAAAGCCAACTAAGACCGTTGTTGTCACGCAATGTTGCTGAAGTCCATTTTTTCTTCCGACAGTTACATCATGTCCGTACAATTCGGAAAAAATTCGGGTAATCTAACTAGGACTTAGGAGGCGCTTATGCTCAGACGATCAATTCTTATCTCAGGTATTTCCGGGCTCGCCGCTTTTTCCGGGTTGGCTTTGGCCCAATCTATGTCCTCCACTTCCGCCGAAAAAGCTCTGCCCTACAGCAAAAGGCCTGAAGTTAAAAAATTCATTCAAGACGTCTGCAGTCGCCGCGGACTCAACCAGGATTGGGTCGCTGCCGTTCTTGATCAGGCCACTTATCAGCCCAAAATTGAGCGTCTGATGACACCGAAGCGTACCAAGCCCGGTACAAAAGACACCCGCAAAGATTGGGAAAAGTACAGAAATATCTTTCTCGGAGCTCACCGCTTGAATTTAGGTGTTCAGTTCTGGAAAGACAATGAGACTTCCTTGGAGCGTGCCCGTGAGATTTATCATGTTGACCCTGCCGTTATTATCGGCATCATCGGCGTGGAAACACGTTATGGAGAAAATACGGGCAATTGGAAGGTTCTCGATTCTTTGGTCACCTTGAGTTTTGACTACAAACGCAGAGCCGACTTCTTTAAGAAAGAGCTGGAAGAATTTTTAGTCATCCTTTACAAAAATGACCTTAAGCCTTTTGATGTACAAGGTTCTTATGCTGGTGCCGTCGGTTTGCCGCAGTTCATGCCAAGCTCTATCAAACGATTCGGCGTGGATTTTGACGATGACGGAAAAATCGACATCAATCATTCCACCGCTGACACGATCGGCTCTATTGCCAACTATCTGAGCAAACACGGATGGGTAGAAGGGCTGCCCATGTTAATTGAGGCGGATATTTCACCGGCTCAAGCGGCTAAGTTCGGGGGCGGCACCAATCCCCGCTTTACTTGGAATCAATTGATAAGCAACGGTGTGAAGCCGCTGGACAATGACGAACATTTTGCAGGAAATATGCCGGTCTTCATTGTTGACTATCCGTTTTATCTTCCGGGATCCTTGGACTTTGAAAAACTTTATAGAGTCGGTACAAAAAATTTCACAGCAGTTCTTCGCTACAACAGCAGCTATTTCTACGCCGGTGCTGTGGCTGAGCTAGGCTCTGCAATTGCAGAGATGATGGGCAAGAAAGGTTTGATCGATGGTGAGAAGCTTCTTCCGCCGCATCTTAAGCCGCAGTCGAGCGGAATCGCTAAGAACCTTGAAGGAATCAAGGAAACCGTAACACCGATTTCTTCCGGTAATAATCTTTAGTTTCTTTCCTTACCTCTCCGAACTAGAATATTCCGTACAGGAGTCTTAGAGAACTCTCGGAATGTTAGAAGACAAGGAGAAAAAGATGGCAATTGGAAGTGCAGTACAGCGCGGCAATAGCGTTAACGTTTATAACGAGCGCGGCGTTATGCTCTTCAGCAAAGTTGGCGAACTTATCGGATACACCGGAACTACCGTAACCATCCGCAGAGGAAATCAAGCAATTACTTATAGCGATAAAGGAATACAAAAATTCTGCAAAGTGTGTTCCTGACATCTCTAGAAGAGGCTAGTTAGAAAACTCGAAACTAGCCTTTCCTGCTTCAAAGACTTGTCTTAGCGACCAAAAACCTTTCCGGAAAATTTTCCCGCGCCGTTTACGCCGCCTTCAAAGGATTGTCCGATTTCAATCGGTCCGCTCCCTTTCGGAGTCCCCGTATAAATTAGATCCCCCGCTGTCAGTCGCCAATACTTAGAAACCTCGGAAACAAGTTCAGGGATGCTGTACATCATCCCGTTTTCAATACCTAAACAACAAGGCGGAGGCTTTAAGCCCCCGCCAGTCCTAGTATCTACGATTTTTTGATTTCTTAACTTGCTGTAGTAGAGCCGAACAGGTCTCTGACGGCGCAGTACAGCCTCATCTTCTTCTTCAACGATCCTGCCTCCTCATAAGTGAGAGGAGGAGTTTGCCCCACTATATTCATAATGTCTCTGACTACGGTATTAAATCCGCTGGTGCCGTAAAACTCTATTCCTTTAGCCGGATTGATCAGGGCAATAAGTGCATTGTTCAGGCCGTCGATGATTTGATCCGTAGTTGCCTTCTTGTTCTCCTTTTGGAGTTTGTACTCTAAGAATCGATGCAGGCACAATGCAAGGAAGCAAATTAAGAAGTGGCCTCGGATATGATTTTCCAGCCGGACGTAGACCGGACGGGCCCTGAAGCAGCTCTTCAGATGCCTGAAGCTATCCTCGATTTTCCATAGATTTTTATAAATTTTCACGACTTCCAAGGCCGGAGTCGATAGTGAGGTTTCAACGACGTGAATGCCGTCGAACTTGGATTGTTCCGCAATTAAAGCTTCGTCTATTTTGGCTGACTCTGCATCGATATCGACAACGACGTAGCTTCTGCCGCCTCTTTTAAAGCCGGCCTTGATGTCGGCCGGTTTAGCCACTAGATCCCGGGCTTTTCTGATTAAACGTTCTCTGTCTTTCTGGTCCTTCCTAGCGCGCGACGCTGTCCAGGTAATGATGTATCGACGCTTCAGGCTGCTCTTTACGGTTTTTCCCGAGGCTGTTTTTTGGTGATTTAACTTCACCTCCAGCTCTTTTACCTTCTCCCCAACAGGTTCTTCAAAGGCGTATTGAGGAGTGTCATATTTGATCGGACCGTCGATATGTATTTCTTTGTACCAGCCGTAGTCTATGATTTCACCATCTTCCGTGACTTTTGTCATCGGAATTCTGCCTTCCTCAGAAAGCACCTGCGCCTTGATGTCATCGCTGGCCCCTCTGATCTTGGAAGATAAAACATAGTTATCACCCAGCTTCAGCAAAGAATCGAGGTTCCCTTTGCTGTTAAGTCCCCGGTCGGCAACGACGGTAAAACTTTTGATGTTAAATTTTTTCTTTAGCTCATCGATAAAGGGTACCATTGTCGCGCCCTCTGCTTGATTACCTTTGTATAGCCCGTAGTCCAGGGGAAGCCCGTCCTTGTCCGTAGCTAAAGCCATCACCACTTGGACTTCATTAAATTTTTTATCTTTGGAGTAACCGAAGTCTCGAAGGCTATCGGCATCTGTGCTCTCAAACGCATAGGTTGTGATGTCATAAAGACAAACTGAGGTGTCTCGCTCAGGAACTTCTTTACCAATTTGTCGATTCCAGTAGCGAATAATGTCGGTTTTATGTTCACTTAGAACATCCAGCGACTTGTAAATATGATCAAGGCTGCTCAGGTCAATTCCGAGATACTGACGATGTCCCTCGATAGATGAACGGCGCTTGGAGGCAGGATTTAAGATTCTGAGCAGGACCAGATCTTTAGTAATTTTTGCCAGATCGTACTGGAACTCAGAGCACTTCTTAATGTAGTCAAATTTTGCATCGAATTTCAACCGGTCGTACAAGCGCTGAAGAATTAGGCAGCCGGCGCTTCGGGTTTCAAAGATGGCCCTGGTATCTAAACTTTGTTGTTCTAAAAGCGCAGCCAAATCGGAATTAAGGCTTTTAAGAGAAGAAGGGGAAGAGAGCAGCTGCCTGCTTTTGCAGTTTCGATTCATTTCATCGACTTCTTTCTGAATCTTCTCTAGAGCAAGAGGGTCCTGGGCCAATAAATCCTTCTTTTTGCCGAACCGCTTAACGATCTCTCGGACGGGATGATTGATTCCGGGCTTGCGGACGGAACATTCAATGTAGACGCTGGAATTATCCAGTTTTGAACTAAATCCAAGTCTGTAACGCATAGCGGCTCCTAGGCTGATCACAGACTAATTATACTACAAATAATACTCGAGATATAAAAATATTTTTAGTCAAAAAAGAGAGCCCACGGGGGCTCGCAAGGTTTTTAAGCTATTTCAGGTGTTGAAAACGGGAAAACCTTTCCGGAAAATTTTCCCGCGCCGTTTACGCCGCCTTCAAAGGATTGTCCGATTTCAATCGGTCCGCTCCCTTTCGGAGTCCCCGTATAAATTAGATCCCCCGCTGTCAGTCGCCAATACTTAGAAACCTCGGAAACAAGTTCAGGGATGCTGTACATCATCTGACTTGTGTTGCCTCGTTGTCGTTCCTGATTATCGACATAGAGCCAGAGCGTTGCCGCATCCATATCCGGCATTCGGTGCTTTTCTCTGATCTCGGTAATTAATGCTGAGTTGTCAAAGCACTTTGCCTTTTCCCAAGGTTGGCGGTTCTCTCTAGCGATTGTTTGAAAATTGCGGCGCGTGAACTCGACGCCTGCAGCGTAACCGAAAATATATTCTTCTGCTTCTTCAGGCGAAATGAAACCAGTTTCAGGTGCTGTTTTGCCGATCGCAACGACGAGTTCCACCTCAAGACAAAAAGAATTCGTTTCTCGAGGATAAGGAATCTCTACGCTTTTTCCTTCCTTGCAAACAACAAGGCCGTCAGAAGGCTTTGTGAAAAACACCGGTTCAGCCCTTTCAACGCGCCCCATTTCTGCTAGATGATCCGCGTAGTTGCCGGCAATAGCGTAAACACGATGTACAGGAAAATATCGGTCCTTCTCGCCCCAAACGGGAACCGCCGGAACACAAGCTTGAGCAAATACAAACGGCATTCAACTTCCTTAGAAAAAATTTACGGTTACGCTGAAGATGAACTTCAATGCACATCCTAACTACCTTAGGAGAGCGGCTACATAGAGGGGAAAATCGTACCTCTTTCGCATCCTTGCGCCCAAAACAGATTTCGTTCGTTTCGGAGTGTCCTCAACAGCAAACTTAGTTTGGTTCCTTTCAATGCTGACGTCAAGCCGAGGAAAAGAAATTAGGTCAACTAAAAGAGGGTTTCGGCCATTTCACAGAGTTAAGAATTTTTCAAGAGATGTAAGTTACGTCCCGAACGGCAGAAGCACGTTTGTAACTCTCCAAAAGAAAAAACCTTCTCTAGACAGGGTTATAAGAACCTTATCGTCGGGCCTGTTCTTCCCGCTCAAAGTAACATAAAAGCGATTGACACTGTCTCCATACTTCTTTTCAACGTCCACTCCTAACATACCCTTATCTGCGACTTTTGCTTGAAGATGAACGTTTTTAAAACCGTCATTGGGATTCAAAGAAGAATTCCGAGTTAATTTATTTTTTCCGCTGATTAAGGCTGCGATTCCTTCTTCCGTAACCAGATCTCGAACTAAGCGGTCAACAAGCTGAAAAGAATAGAGATCGATTTGGTTCTTTGTCGTTACCGGCTGAGATTGAAACTCCCGAAGTTTTAGATCAATCTGATTATTAATCTGCCGTTGTATATTTAAGCGAACCTTCGGAAAATCGATAAATTTACTCATCCTTGCGGTATCTCCGGACTCGATAGCGTTTTTGATTTGATCCGCAGCGTAATACGGACTCCAATACCAATATCCGATAAAACTAGCTGCGGTAAATATAAGCAAACTAATTGCAACGAATCGAATCGATGAACCTTCTGAACGTAACTGCATTGACAACACCTGAGACGAGCTTTACAGACCAAATAAAAATACTATATTAGGTATAAACCCTACTCTCCTAATCACCTCAAAATAGGATTGCTAAAAAGTATTTTTCACAAGATTGACTTGTATTTTCACCGCACTCAAAAAATATTAATCCGAAAAGATGAAAAATTTTTTCTTATATTTTTAATAAGTTAATCGCATTCTCCGAAGCTTATCCCCGGTCTTTAGGTGAAACTACGTAGGAAATTCTATCTATTTTCATCTAAAACATTTACAATTCGACACAGATTAACAACCTCATATGAAAAGGAGATAACTCAATGATTTTTAAAACATTGCTGACTTCTTCCGCCGTTTCTTTGGCCGTTGCTTCCTACGCTCAGGCCGCTGTTCAGGACGGTACGTTTGAAGGCACAGCCAACGGCAAAAACGGTCCCGTAACCGTTGCCGTAACCATCAAAGCAGGAAAGATCACAAATGTTAAAGTCGTAAAATCCGGCGAATCCGCAATGATCGGAGATGCTGCAATTGCTCGCATTCCGTCCGAAATCGTTGCCCGCCAGTCCCTGCGGGTAAATAACGTCGCCGGTGCCACTTTGTCTTCCATGGCAATTCAAGCTGCTGCGACAAACGCGGTTAAGGCCGCGGGCGGTACTCCGAACGAATTCTACAAGGCGCCGATTAAGAAGTCGGCTTCCAACATTGATATTAGCTACAAGACAGCCGTTGTCGTTGTCGGTTCCGGCGCCAGCGGAATGGCTGCAGCGGTTCGGTCTCAGTTGAACGGAAATCCCACCATTCTGATTGAAAAAATGCCGTACCTCGGGGGCGACACGATTCTGAATGCCGGAACCTTGATTGCGACTGGTTCCCGCTATCAACGCGATGTCATGAAAGAAACCAAGGACTCTCCGGAACTCGCATATAAAGACATCATGCATGTCGGCAAGAATCGAAATGACCCGGTTTTAGTCAAAATGGTCACTGAAAAAGCAGGTTCAGTCGTCGACTGGCTGATTGACGACCTCAAGATTCCTTACGGTCCTGCGGCAACCCAATACCCTGACCACTCTGCCTCACGCCAACTTGGTGTAACAGGTCGCTCTCCTAATTTCATCAGAACAATGGCCCGTATCTTTACGGACCACGGCGGCAAAATTTTGATGGAAACTCGCGCCACCTCTTTAATTTACAAGGGAGGCCGCGTTAACGGAGTTCAGGCTGTCAACGCCGATGGGGACAAGATCACGATCAACGCTAAAGAAACCATTCTAGCCTCCGGCGGTTTTGGCGCCAAGACAGAAATGCTCCCGAAGACTTTGAAAGGCTACCTTTTCTACGGTTTAGACAGTGATGCCGGTCAAGGTTACGATATGGCCAGAAAACTCGGCGCGCAAAACATAAATATGGATCTTGTAAAAGTCTATCCGCAGGGTGTTGAGACCGTTCCGAACCACGGCCTTGCAGCGACTGCCAGTTCCACGGCTACGGTCAATGATACCGGTGCAATCTATGTCAACAGTCAGGGTAAACGTATCATCAATGAGCGCGCCTCTTTAGGAGAACTCACAGATATCACCGTAGCTCAGCCCGACAAGATTATGTACTTAGTCATGGATAAAACAGGCTATGACCGTTATCTGGCTAAGAGCATTGAAGACAAACTGGTTCCGGACGAAACTGTTCTTCGTAAATGGCTTGCCATTAAGAACAACGGGAAACCGGTGATGGTTGAATCGGATAATCTGGCTGAAGCGGCTAAAGTCATGGGTATCAATCCTGAAGGACTTGAAGCTACTGTCAAACAGTGGAACGAAATGGCAAGCGCCGGCAAAGACACTCAGTTCAATCGTAAAGATCCGAAAGAGCTCATTAAAGCTCCGTATTACATTGTTGAACAGAAGCCTCGTTTTGCCACAACACTGGGCGGCTTGAAAGCCAATGCAAATATGCAGATTTTAGGGAAAGGCGGTAAGCCCATCCCCGGTCTCTTCGGAGCCGGCTGCGTAGTTGGCGGTGCTAACGGCGCCGACTCTATGACCGCTATGATGAACTCCTGGGCCATCATCTCCGGTGTGGATGCCGCAGACGGTGCAACTGCCGCCATCAAAAAATCCCGCAAGTAATCTCCTCTAATACTTAGCAAGTACTAAAACGGGCCCAAAATTGGGCCCGTTTCTTGTGGTTTTGAGGTGAGTTAGAGAATTAGATTCCGTTAAGTTTCAACACACATCCTTTGAAAATTCCAAATGCGGTTTCAAGTCCTTTTTCGTCAAAATCAAATTCTCTCTGGTGGTGAGCTGCTGTTCTGTCGGCTCCTACAACGAAGAACTCACTCTTTCCTCCGGCAGCTTTTACACGTGTTGCAAGCATCGTAAAGTCCTCGGAACAACCTAACTTTTTATGCTGGACAACTCGTTCGCAGCTCGGCAGACTTCCTGCAACTTCCGTCACTAAAGAAGCAAGCTCAGGATCGTTATTGAGTTCACCGGCCTCTCCGACTTTTTCAACTTCATAGTCCACGTCATAAGCCAAAGCGGTGCCTTTAACAATGCGATTGGCCTGATCGACCATGAAATCATTGATTTCCGCTGTTTCTCCGCGTACTTCTAATTGAACCTGAGCATGTACCGGAATAACGTTTCTTCCTTCACCGGCCTGCATCATTCCTACGTTAATGCATCCTAGACCTTTTCCATGGCGTGCCATTCCAAGAAGCTCGGATACACAAGTACAGGCACAAGCCAAAGCATTCCTACCAAGATGCGGACTCATTGTCGGATGAGCGGGCCGACCTTTAAAGCGAACATCTAACTTAGTTGTGCACAATACGCCCTCGGGGTACACACAAACCTCTCCGGTGGGACACATCATTGCCAAATGCGCACCTAACAAATAATTGACGTCATCTAAGAGGCCGGAAGCCGCTTGAGCCGCTCCTCCTCTCACACCTTCTTCGGCCGGCTGGAAAATCAATTTAATTCTTCCGCACAACTGATCTTTGTGATCGACAATCCACTGCGCCATGGTCAATCCGACTGCCGTGTGTCCATCATGGCCGCACGAATGCATAACTCCTGCATGACGGGATCTGAAATTCTCTTTATTGGGAAGATGATCCTTTAAGTCCGTTTCTTCGACACCGACACAGTCGATATCAAAACGCAAAGCTGTGACGGGGCCTGGTCTGCCTGTGTCTAATTCCGCAATGGTGCCCGTATATCCGTGCATTCTTTCAATGAGCGTCGGGTCGACACCTTCTTCCAGTGCCCTCTTTTTGCTTTTTTCCACAAAATCTTCCGGCCTGCCCATGACAGCATCGAGACCGATCTGCTCAACGCCGACAAACGTCTTCCAACCAAGCGGTTCGATTGTCTCTAAAATTTTTGCTGTAGTACAAAATTCACCCCAACCGAGTTCGGGTATCTGATGCAGTTCTCGTCTCAGTTTGACTGCGTTTTTGATGTAATCCATGTTGTTCTCCTTAAACCATCGCTAATGCGACAAAGATGACGGCAATGATCATCGGAATTGCCAGACGTTTTGTAAGTTCAATCGGATTGCTGACCCCGGCCAGACCGCAAATCACGATAGCGACACCGGATATCGGACTCATAGTTCTTCCAAGAGCTCCGGCCAAAGCGGCCATTGTTCCTAAAGTCGGAACGGTCATGCCGAAACTCGGCGCATGGGGTGTAACGGCTTCATTGAATGCAAATGCTGCTGCGTCTCCGGAACCGGTAATAACACCCATCACAAAAGGCCCAAGTGAGCCGCCCCAACGAGCGATCTCATTCGAGCCTCGAAGAACTTCAATGAAGACTGCGATAAGGCCCGACGCTTTCAAACCGGCTGCAAAGACACCGGCAGCAATAATGATGCCGAGAACTTCACCATAGCCGTTGCCCATGCCCGCAAAAAAGCGTTTAGAGAAAGACTGAGGATCAGCCAAAGTAACCGCCAACGTGTAAATGGCTCCCACAATCATGGCTTGAGCTACACCCATTTTTATGGCCGGAAGCCATAAATTCCCTGTAACCAAAATCAGAACTGGAACCAGCGGAGCTAAGGCCTTCAAAACATTCACACGCTGAACCTCACTTTCCTCATTTAATTCAGTTTCGGAAACCGAGCCCGGCTTATAGTCGCCCAATAAGATGCACATAATCGTCACACCTATCATCGAGATAGCGCCGCATACCAACGTGTAATTCATGTGTACGCCGATTGTTTGGATAACATCCAGATTCGCCATCTTTGCTACATAGGCATTGTGAGAAAGACCGGGAGAAAGCATGGATCCGAACGTCCCTCCGAGGATAGCGGCGGCAGTTCCGGGACGGCTGACGCCGGCTCTGCGTAATAAGGGAATCATTGTCGGACCCACGGCCGCCGCGCACCCGGCCGCTGAAGGAATCGCGATGCAGATGAAATAGGTAATTGCCGTAGCAGCAGGTATCAGCAGCAAACCAAGCTTACTTAACGGGGCCGACAGAAGCTTCACTAAATGAACATCGCATTTGGTCATTTGAACGACAAAAGCAAAGCCCATCGCAGAGCAAATTGCCATGATCAACCCGCTGTTTGTCATAGATTTTGCAAATGCATTCAGACCTTGCATCGGATCTAAAGACAAACAGGTCATAAGAAAGCCGGAGGCTAACAGAACCAAGCGTGTCTCATAGCGTTTGATAAGAGCTGCCACTGTCAAAATGACGATAACAATGGCTGCCCAGACAGTCCAAGTCATAATCTTCTCCTATGGGTTATCGTTATGTCACCATTGTGAAGATTGGATTGCGTTACGGTAAGATATCAAAGAGTGACAACGTTTTGATCTAAACGGAACATCATGCGTAACCTTGACACAATTGAAACCCTTGAAACCTTCGTTGTTCTCGCAAGACTTAACAGTGTCGGAAAAACCGCTGAGCAGCTTCATATTTCAAAAGCTTCCGTCTCACGCCGCATTTCTTCACTTGAAACATCCATTGGAAAGCTCTTTATCCGAAACCAAAACGGCAGCGAGTTGACACCTTTAGGCTGCCTTTTCTTAGAAAAGATTCAACCCCTCCTAGAGCGATTTCACAAACTTTCAGCCCCTGTCTCTCGACCCGAAGGGAGCATCAGCGGATCAATCCGAATTTCAGCGCCCAACGCTATCGGCAATGGTTTGCTCATTCCATGGATCACTGCATTCCAAAGAAGAAATCCCGAACTTTTTATTAACCTAACGCTGACTCTTGGTCCAATGCACATCATTCCTCCGGAGTGTGATATCAGAATCAATCACGGGCTTTATCCATGTTCCAATGCCGTCATCAGAAAACTCGGTGAAATGCGCCGCATGATGGTTGCATCGGCGGCCTATTTGGCAAAACATGGGGTACCGAAAACTCCGGAGGATTTAGAATTTCATGAACTTTTAGGCGGCAATGATTTAGTCAACGGAGCGCCCTTAGTTCTCCTGAAAGACAATGAGCGCGTCATCGTTCCGATCCACTCCAAACTTAGACTAAAAGATCATACAGCGGCAAGGACAGCCGCATTATTTGACGCCGGAATAAGTGTTCATGCATTCAGGTATGACACCATGGAATTAGTCCGACGCAAATTACTCATACACGTTCTGCCCGACTGGGAGCCTGAGCCGTCTCCTGTTAGCTTGCTTCTTCCCATCGGCCGAAAACCATCCTCAGCTGTGGAAGCCTTGTGTGACTTCATTGCTGAAAAATGGCGTTCAAACCCTGAACTCGTCTTCGATCATGGTCTCTAATAATTCTGAACATAGGGCAACACTGCGTCAATGGCAGCTCTTTATACTTACCGTTGAAAAAGGAAGCATTCTTGCGGCTTCTGCCGCTGCCAACACCGACGCTGCCGTTGTCAGCCGAGAAATTACAAAACTTGAACATCTGCTACAGGAACCATTACTGGAAAGATCCCGCTCCGGTGTTCGTCCGACATGGCTAGGCGCTCAAAAATACAAAGAAGCCATAAAAATTCTTCATGACATCAATACTGTTTTCTCTGAAACTGAAAATACTTCAATCAGAGCTTCGACTATCCGTCTTGCCGTTCCCGGGGCATTGACAGGGCTTATCGCTAAGCCTCTCGCAGAGTTTGAAAAACTCCAATCTTCTAATCACACACGCATCGAAATCAACAGTTACCAAAACATCAACGATATTCAGCCTGAAAATTTTGATCTCATAGTTTGCCTCCAAACATTGCCAAATGTCAGGATGATTGCATACGATATCGCAAGCATTTCATATGGAATTTTTGCCTCTCCTGACTTCATTGCGCAAAACAAAAGGATCTCTGATCCGGCTCAGTTAGAAAAACTTCCGCTAATCCACTCAAAAAGCGAAAAAGTCCTCTTGCAGGGGCCTTTCCAAAGCATAACCATTACCGTAGAGCCTCAAATAAGAATTAATTCTAATGAAGCTATGATCAGTGCCGCGGTTGAAGGTTTGGGTATTGCCCTCCGCATACCGCTTTGGGCCGCCGAGCCCTTAGCAAAAAACGGTAAGTTGCGTCACTTACTTCCAAATTGGCATATTCCGAACGCACCCGTTTGGCTTCTAAAGCATCCCGGCCGAAAAATTTCCGCTCTGGAGAAACTTATACAGTTTTTAAGGAAGACTGGAACTTTCCATCCGACGCTAACAAAAACGGACTAACCAAAGAAATAGGCCCCTCCCTTTCAGCATTTCCTCAACTCTCAAAAAAAATCTGAATCAAATTCAATCATCCCAAGCTGAACTTGATTTAACTTTTATGATTGAACAAGACTGAACACCTTGATAATTCGAAAGAGTTTTCATTTTCTTTCAAGGGGGGCTGTTCGACACAAAACGTCACAACTAACACATTTTATGACGGCATTGTTCGGACAATGAGTGTAGATTACTGCGTTGAAGACATCCGTTTGGGTCTTCACAGTCTTTCATTTGAAGGGGATGAAAGATTTTGGTGTTGCATGAGATGAGGTTGCAGCCGCCGTGTTTTCCTCCTATGTCACGGCAGAGCTCCTTCATTTAAAACTCATTTGCTTACCCGGCGCCTGCGCGGCGTCGGATTTTTTTCTTTTTTACCTTAGTAAAAAACGGTGGGCTGTTAATCCTACCCACCGCTTTCTATACTTCTAAAGAAGAAATTATTGCGGACCTGCCGCGTCTAGTTTTGCAGGCTAGCCGTCAGCCGATTTCTGCATCGGCTGGGCCGTTGTTGGTTTAATGGGTTGTTTTTTGAGTTTTTCCGCCTCTTCGATTTCTCGAATCGCTTGCTGCTCCTCGATTAAGGCTTGGTCAATCCATCCGCCCCCTAACGCCTGATATACCTGCGCAACCGAATTCAAAGCCCGAGACTTCACTTCAGCTAGAGAGATTTGCTGCGGCAGTAAAGATTGTTCTGCCTGCAGGACAGTGAAATATCCCGTGTAACCGCCTTGATACTGAGCGTTAGCAAGGCGCGAGTAGTCTTCCAAGCTCATGACGAGGCTGCGTTTGCTGCGCAGCTCTTCAATCACGTTTTGGCGCCGACTGAGTGCATTATCCACGTCTGCAAATGCAGTAGATACGGCAAGCTGATAAGCGGCCAAAAGCGCTTTTTGCTGCGCCTCGGCACTGCGGACTCCGGCGGTTACAGCGCCCCAATGGAAAATTGGACCGCTGATATTGCCGGCGTACTGCCAAACTTTGGACGGACCTTTAAACAGTTCTTTCAGCTGATCGCTGGAAAAGCCGAGGCCTCCGGAAAGTGAGATAGACGGGAAGTACAACGCCTTAGCGGCTCCGATATCGGCATTAGCTGCCCTAAGCTGCTCTTCGGCCTGGATCACGTCAGGGCGTTCCTCCAGCAGCTGACTGGGAATTCCCGCCACGACTGCCGGAACGTTCAGTTCATCTAGCGTCTTGAATTTCGGAAAATCGTCAACCGGCACTCCGGTAAGAACGGACAGCGAATTCTTTAATTCCGTATTGTTCTGCCGAATCTGCGGAATCTGCACCATCGCGCTTTCCCACTGCGACCAAGCCTGAGCAACTTCCATCTCGGAAACATTGCCATGCTTAAATCGCAGGAGGAAGAGCTGATAAGTCTTGTGATAGCTTTCCGCTGTCTCTACGGCGATCTTGTATTGCTCTTCCGTCGTAAGAATAGAAAGATAAGTACTGATCACAGAGCCGATCACCGATGAAATTGCCGCGCGATGCGCCGCTTCCGTGGCTCTCAGAGTTGCCCGAGCAGATTCAGTTTGCCTCCGAATCTTGCCCCACAAGTCGATTTCCCAAGAGGCCGAGGCAAGAGTTTCATAACTTTTGATCGGCTTATCTCCCATTGCCGCCCCGGTCGGAGTATTCAAGCTTGCTTTTGACTTTCCGAGATCGCCCGAGTAGTTAAGCTGCGGAAAAAGATTGGATCGAGCCACGGTAAGCTGAGCCGCTGCCCTCTCGACGTTTGCCATGGTCTGCTGCAATGTTCGATTGTTGGCAATGGCTTTGGAGACGAAGAAGTCCAAATTAGGATCGTTGTATTCTGTCCACCACCTTGCTTTCAAGAGGCCGAGATCCGCTTCCTCGCTCTGGATGTGACGGTAATCCTTCGGCACCGGAACATAAGGGCGATCATAGTCAGGACCGACTGCGCAGCCGGTCAGCACTGCGGCGCTGACCGCCGCGGCTAAAAATGTGCGCCGATTTATCATTTGCCCTCTCCTTTATTGTTCTTGGCATCGGCTGTCTTCTGGGAGACTTCGTTTGCAGATAGAACTTCCTTCGTGATTTCTGTCTTATCCTCTTTGACGCTCTTCTCTCTTTCGAGGTCAGTCAGCTTGTCTGCGGATTCAACATTCGCCTTCTGCTCCTGCGATGTCAGATCTCCGATTCCGATATCCTGATTTTCGACCCCTTCAGGATTAAAGCCCGGAGAGTTGATCACCGTTAACTCTCCTGAAGGAGAAACCTTCACGGTTGCATTCGGATCATAAACGGTGCCAGGGCCGCGCAGAATGGCAGTACGAAGCTTGTCTGTAATCGGAATATTTCTAGAGGAAAGCTTAGCGGCCAGTTTCAAAGCGCTCTTCGCTCCGGAGCGTTCGGCCCAGCCTTCAAACCAGACATAGAAAATTGGAACAAACAGCAGAGCCAGCGTCGACACACCGATCATACCGCCCACAATACCGGTTCCCAGAGAGTGACGGGAAGCAGCGCCGGCGCCTGTTGCGACGGCCAACGGGATAGTACCGCCGATAAACGCCAAGGACGTCATAATAATCGGACGGAAACGAAGCTCTCCGGCATCAATAGCCGCGCGCACCAAGTCCATGCCTTTATGTCTCAGTTCAACCGCAAATTCCACAATCAAAATTGCGTTCTTCGCCGCCAAGCCGATCATCACCAGCATACCAATCTGGAAGTAAACGTCGTTTTCAAGACCGCGAGCCCATGTCGCCAGCAACGCACCGATGACGCCGAACGGCACCGCCAAGATGACTGAACCCGGAAGCGCCCAGCTTTCATACTGGGCAGCCAGCACCAGGAATACCAGCAGCAAACCGAAACCAAACACAATTGCGGAAGAAGATCCGGAACTTTGCTGTTCGTAGCTGATTCCAGTCCAGCCGTAGGTGTAGCCCGGAGGAAGAACTTCGGCCGCCACTTCTTCCAAGGCCTTCATACCTTGGCCGGAAGAGTAACCAGGCGCGGCATTACCGATCACCTGAGCGGCCGGGAAACCGTTGTAGTGCGGTAAGGAGGTTGCGCCGTTCGTGTACTCCGTCGTAATAACGGCACTCAGCGGAATCATTTCCCCGTTACTGTTGCGAACGTAAAGTTTGTCAATGTCTTCCGGTTTTGCACGATACTTCGGTTCGGACTGCATAATCACGAACCAAACGCGTGAGAACTGGCTAAACTGACTGGAAATTGCTGAGCCAAACTGGCTTTGAAGCGTGTTAAAGACGTCTGCAGTACTCAAACCTAACAATTGGGCCTTATCACGATCAAAGTTAATTTTGAGCTGTTGGTTGTTGGCGTTGTAAGTACTGGTCAAACCGGTAAGTTCCGGACGCTGACGAGCTTTTTGCAAAAAATTGTTCAGCACATCACCTAACTGCTGAGGCGTCCCGCTACCGGTATCCTGAATCCAAAATTCAAAACCACCTGTCGTACCTAATCCCGGAATCGCCGGCGGGTTGATCGGAACGACCAACGCCTGCATCTGTGAGGCCATGCCGCGATACTGCATCTGCTGCATGATCGCATCGGCACTCATTTCTTTAGCCGTTTGAGAATTCTTATAGCGCTCATCAAACGGAGCCAAAGTCATGAAGAACGTACCGGCATTGGTTTTCACTCCTCCGTCGAGCAGAGAAAAACCACCGATGGAGTTCTTGGTTTCAATCCCTTTAACCGGATCCAAAGCTTTTTCAATAGCATCCATGGCTTCTGTTGAGCGCTGCAAGCTGGCAGAGGAAGGAAGCATAATAGCTGCCAGAACGTAGCCTTGGTCTTCACTTGGCACAAAACCGGTCGGGAGCACTCGGAACATCTGAAAAATAGCAACGCCCATTCCCGCGAACAAAATAATGACAAGCAAAGTTCTGCGGAACAAAGCTCTCGTCCATTCCCCGTACTTCACCGTCAAGCGTCCGAACAATTGGTTGAAACGGAAGAAGAAGCCGTGAGTCTTCGGCTCTTCATGGGAGAGCCAAGCAGCACAAAGGGCCGGCGTCAGCGTCAAAGCGACGAAGCCGGAAATCGAAACGGAGATCGCAATCGTGATAGCAAACTGCTTATAGAGCATACCGGTGGTGCCGCCCATAAAGGCTGCCGGAACGAACACACTGGCCAAGACCAAAACCGTCGCGATAATCGGGCCGGAGACTTCCGACATAGCCAGAATGGTTGCATCGATCGGATTCATGGCTTTTTCGGACATATTGCGTTCGACGTTTTCCACCACCACGATGGCATCGTCCACCACCAAACCAATCGCCAACACCAAACCAAACAGCGTCAGCAGGTTGATCGTGAACCCAAGCGCCAGCATTCCCACGAAAGTACCAGTCAAAGCGACCACAATGGCCGTGCACGCAATTGCTGTGGATTTAAAGCTTTGCAAGAAGATGTAGATCACGCCGATAACAAGAAGCACTGCTTCAAACAGCGTCTTAATTACTTCATCGATAGAAATTCGAACAAACTCTGTCGTGTCGATAGCGACCTTGTAATCTAAGCCTTCTGGGAAGTTTGCTTTGAGTTGCTCTAATGTCTTTCGAACATTTTTCGCCACATCCAGCGCGTTGGCGCCGGCCTGTTGGTAAACCGCAATGTAACTCGTCGGTAAGCCGTTCATATTGGAAGAAACATCATAGCTCTGAGACCCCAAATCGACACTCGCTACGTCCTTTAGACGAACAATGGCGCTTTGATCTTGGTTCGAGCGGATGATGATATCTTCATATCCTTTCGGATCAACCGAGGGAGACGGAGCAATGACCGGGAAAGTCTGGATAGTTCCGGGGAGCGCAGGAGCCGCACCGATATTACCGGCTGCGAATCGTTTGTTCTGGTTTGCAACGGCGGAGTTGATATCAGAGGTGGTAATGCCCAAAGATGCCATGCGGTCCGGATTAAGCCAAATACGCATGGCCTGATTGGCGTTGCCCATCACAGCAGACTGACCGGCGCCCTTAACACGCTTAATGGCATCTACAACATAAACATTGGCGTAATTATTAATGTAATCGCGGCTATAACGGTCGCCTTTGCCGTAAATACCGATCAACATCAGAATTGAAGAAGAGCGCTTTTCAATTTGAAGGCCGTTTTGGATTACTTCGCTCGGCAGGTACGGCTGTGCGATATTGACACGATTCTGTACCTGCACCTGGGCAATATCCGGATCCGTTCCGATATCAAAGAAAACGGTCAGCATCATAGTGCCGGTAGATGACGAGGAACTCGTCATGTATATCATGTTGTCAACACCGTTAACCTGCGTTTCAATCGGGGCCGCTACGGTTTCGGCCACGGTCTTCGCATCGGCTCCCGGATAACTGGCTGTAACCATAATCTGTACCGGTGCCATGTTCGGATATTGCTCAATCGGCAGTTGGAACATGGAAATCAGGCCGGAAATCACAATCACCAGCGATACGACGATGGCGAAAATCGGTCGCTTAATAAAGAAGTTCGAAAACATACCGACCCCCTTTACTTCTTAGCCTTGTCGCCAGCAGCAGGTTTCTGGTCCACTTCTTTGACAATCTTTACCGGAGCTTCGCTAGCCAAAAGCATCATACCCTCGGTCACAACCTTGTCCCCTTCTTCCAGACCGTTTTTAATCAGCCAGTCGTTTCCGATCCAGCTGCCGACTTCGACAGGACGAAATTGAGCTTTGTTGTCCTTGGTAACAACCCAGACAAAATGCCCTTTGCTCCCTTCCTGCACGGCGACCTGAGGCACGACGATCGCGTTAACATAGGTCGCCCCCTTCACGATGGCACGCACATACTGCTGAGGCCTTAATTGATTATTCGGATTTTCGAAAGAAGCACGGAGTTCAAACGTACCTGTACTCGGGTTGAAATTCGGTGACGAGAAAGTCACGCGGCCGGTAATCGGATAAATTTCTCCGCCGGCCAGTTCGAGCTGAACTTTGTAGTCATGGTTTTCAGGACGGCGGAGGATACCCTCTTTGACTTCCTGATTAATCTTCGCTTCTTCGTTTTCCGACATGGAAAATGTTACCCACATCGGAGACATGGTGTAAACAGTCGCCAAATGTGCGTTGCTCATGTTGATGTAGGTACCATCCGTCTGGAGTGCAGAGCTGGCGTAACCCGTCACAGGAGAAGTGATCGTGCAGTAAGAAAGATTAAGTTTTGCGTTTTCCACCTGAGCTTTAGCATTGGAAACTGCAGCTGCCGTGGTTTGAAAATCACCTATTGCTTGATCCAAATCAGTCTGGCTCAGCGCTTTCAGCTTCGCGAGAGGACGAATACGATTCAAATTTCTTTTTGCTACTTCATGAGCTGCAAGACTCGAATCCAAAGATGCCTGTGCTTCGGAGAGCTGTACTTCAAAGGGCTTCTTGTCCATCAGAAAAAGCACATCGCCGGCGTTCACCATGCCGCCTTCGGTGTACTTTCTGGCATCCAAAAATCCGTTGACACGACTATAGATTTCAACCGCTCGAGAGCTTTCAGTTTTTGCGACCCAGGTCATGTCCGCCGGCACATCATGCCGTGTTACTTTGACAACGGAAACCGGGCTCGGGCCTCTCGCCGCAGATCCTTCTTTATCTTTATCGCATCCGCTTAGAGCTAAAACTCCGCAAAGCACGGCGGCTGACAGCATCGAATATCGGCTGAAATGATTGATTGTCACGTTGTACCTCTTTTCTAGCACCCCGTGTCGCTTAAAAAGCTACAAAGCTGATTTTTGTAAGCACGGGAAGTAAATATGTAACTAACTTTAGTAAGTATCCTAGGCAGAGAACCTGACAGGGTTGTCCTTCGCTCATTTCAAGACTAAAGGCAGGCTTATTTCACAAAATAACAACAGGAAAACCCGAAGATGAAAACCCCTAGAAAATTGTCTGACAAATCGCCGTGTACAGATCTAAAATTGAATTGTTCGAAATAAAAATGACAAATTATTAGAACAAAGTTCGAACCATCGGCAAGGAGCTGATATGACAAAACTTAAAGTATTCTCTCTGCTGCCGGCTCTTCTACTCGCATCGATTGTTCACGCCTGGGAAGCGCCCGAGATCCGGGAACTCTCTGCGGCCGAAATTCAGCCAAAACACGAGTCTCTTCAACCTCACAAATCCCTCGTTGCCCAATTGGATCCGACGTTCGGAATCCGTGCATTAGCGCTTAGCGCGATCTTTTTATCCTTTCCGAGGACGGGTACGGCATCACCTGTCGCACCCGGCATATCTGCCGGAGAAAGAAACCCTTCTACTGCGCGGCGACTGCCATTACCCAATACCGTCGCAAAAGCTCAGCAATTTCTGCGCCGCCCCACTCGAATCATGACTCCTCTCGAAGTAATTCAGATGGCCGGGGAAGAATCCCCGGACTGGAATGAAGTGGCGCGCGACGGCTGCATCCTTCACGGAAAACTGAGTGAGGTTTCCGAGAACTATCTCAAGATGGATGAGACGCTGATCTTCCTATTAAATATGAGGCATACCCGTCACCTCCAGGTCGGAAGTGAGGTTATGCTCAGGATAAAGGAAGTCTCCGTAGATCGGAAGGCGATTTACGCGATCATGATTCCATCTGAGGGGGAGACTCGCAGTTTCTGAAATCGGACCTTTGCTCAGATTCTCTCCAATTTTGTAGATGACTTAGAGAAAGTCGCTCAGAACTTCAATCCTTACCTCTCCTGAAGCCCAGCTTATTCTGTCCAGCTGGGCTTTATCGACCTCTATTGATTAACATTAAAAGTAATTAGTTTCACCTCCATAAGCAACGCGTTAACTACAGAAAGACGCATCCGAAAGTTTCAAAGAATCTTAAACGTTCTTCTTTGAGCGCCCCTGGATTGAAGTATTGCTTGTTAGACTTATTCAGGTTAGCCTTGGAGAAAAGATTGCGAATAAGCCAGATCGTTCCTGGACGCAGCTTTCACGAAAAGTGTCACCTCAGAGCCGGTTTAAGAGGATAGTATGGAAAGAAAAACTTTTTCCCAACTGCCGTTAGGTGTGTCTGATTTTCATAAATTAAGAGAATTGGGAAAGATTTACGTCGACAAGACTGGCCTTCTCTATGACCTTATTACGACATTTGAAAAAGTTTTTCTTGCCCGACCTAGACGTTTCGGAAAGTCACTTTTAGTCTCTACGTTCGAATCACTTTTCAAATATGGAACTAGGGATTTCAAAGGATTGGCAATTGAGAAACTCTGGAAAGATAAAACTTACAAAGTTATCCGATTAGATTTTTCCAACCTGAAAGATTTCTCAACCGAAGAGGAGTTTTCTTTCCTCTTGGACGAATACTTTGCGATCTTGATGGCTCAGAACGAAATTACAGTCTCAAAGGAAAAAAGTTTCGGAGGTTTCTCTTCTTTTATGTACTGGCTAGGGTTGCAACCATCAAACTCAGTTGTTGTTCTCATTGACGAATACGACGCTCCTCTCACAGTTTGTATGAATAATCCGGGGCTTTTCGATTTTGTTCGAAAAAAACTTTCTCGTCTTTATGCCAGCTTTAAAAATTATGAAGGTGTAATTCGCTTTTTATTCCTGACGGGAATTACAAAGTTTAATAAGACAAGTATTTTTTCTGAACTGAATACGCTTACCGATATATCGTTATCTCCTCGCTACGGCAGCCTTCTTGGTTATACCCACGAAGAGGTTGAAGAGTACTTTAAAAATTATTTAGATCGTTCTGCAAAGGCGTTAGGTATTGGGTCTGAGCAATTATTAGACAGGTTGGTTTCACAATACGACGGCTTCTGTTTTGAAGAAACTGTCAGGGAAAAAGTTTTTGCGCCATGGTCGCTTCTTTCCTTTTTCGCAGAGCCAGAAAGAGGTTTTAAAAACTATTGGTTTGAAAGCGGAGGGAGGCCGTATGCGCTTTTGGAGTACTTAAAATCACATGCCCTTCGGCACCCGGAGGAATATGGAAATCTCAAAAGTATTGCTTTAAGTGAACTTACAAGCTCTTCCGACATTAAAAATTTGTCTGATGTTGCCCTTCTCACTCAAGCCGGATACCTAACATTAAAAAATATAGTTGGCACAACCGCCTATGTTAGTTATCCCAATGAAGAAGTTAAGACCTCAATGGCACAACTATATACAGAGCGTTTATTGGCAGGACGCACTGTTGAACAAGTAGGTGCCGACAATATATCCTACCGGCTCGCAACAGAAAATGTGGAGGCTATCTTCCATCTTCTGAATAAACTTTTCAGCTCTATCGATTATCAAAAGTATCCTGTAAGAGATGAAGCTTCAGTAAGAGCTTTCGTTCAAGTATTCTTCTCTGGTGCGGGATTGAACCCGATTGTCGAACACCATAACTCGAAGGGAAGAAGTGATCTTGAGGTAAAAGTCGGTGCACGTTACTGGGTCTTCGAATTCAAAGTTTGCAACTCCGAGAACGACGGTAAAGAACTCCTCACAGAAGCAATTTTGCAGTTACAAAGAAAGGAATACGGTCTTCAGGAACTTCAAGAGCAAATATTGCGAGTTGCCTTGATTTTCTCACTGGAAAAAAGGAAATTCATCGAATTTGCTGAAGTCTAATGAACTCTGAAAAGCCCAGAACAAAAGTTCTCGACTTTTCGCGTAGCACGTCAAAAGATTCTTATAAGATCGATAACCGTCAAAAAAAGAACTTCGTCTCTTAATAGCTAAGGGGACGCTAACGAGCACTTCTAAGTTTCAGCACCCATGCTAAAACCGCGCCGAGGGCGGCTAAACAAATGCCGGAAATGTAAGAGTAAAAGAAATCTCCTTTGTGAGCTAAGGCATTCATTAGCCATGGACCGATTGCGCCGGAAAGCGCGAATCCACAGAACATGATCCCGTAGTTGGCGCCGTTGAACTTTGTTCCGAAGGCCGCAGCTGTATAGCCGGGAAAAATGCCTAAGAATGCACCAAAAGGGAAACCGATAATCACTAAGGCGGTAAAGAACACAAAATTCGAACCTTTTCCGCAGTTCGCCAGCAACAGAAGACCGCAGATAGTCAAAAGACATGCAAAAAATAGGCTTAAAGGTTGTCCGAGTTTGTCAGAGATGGAGCCGGCAGCCAATCTTCCGATAGTGTTAATCAGCGAGAGAAATGCTACGGCACTCGTCGCTAACGACACGCTCAAACCGATTTGGTTGGTTGCAATTTCCGAAAAAATCATCATCCCGGTGATTGCGCCGCAAAGGAGAAGTGTAATCATGAGCCAGAAATCTGTAGTCCGAACCGTCTGGGTCCAATTTAACTACCGCCCCCGAAACTTTGCCCTTAGCAGCATTTTCTGTTGCAACAGTAAAACCGTTATCTAGAAGCTGAACAAATCTGCACATTGCTTCTCAGTTCGCTCTTCGATGAAGCTGAACGGGGAGATTCGTCCACAACACGCGCTTCATCTGAAGTCCTGTCGGTAACGGTATCGTTCAATAATTTCCAACCGACGTGCCGACCGTCCAGTACTGCTTTCACCCGAGACGGAGACATACCTTTACGGATCTCCTTATCTCCTAAACGGCCGAGTATGTTTAACGCAGCAACCAAGTCAGCATGTTCGTGGTATCCGCAAGACGAGCACTTAAAGACATCCCCTCGTCGGTTCTTTTTGTCCGTGCAGTGACACCGGGGGCATTCTCTCGAACTGTGAGCAGGGTTTACTTCGTTTACTTCTATTCCATGTTTCTTTGCTTTATATCTGATCCTCTCCTGAAGGTATCCTCGCATCCAGCCGCTCAGCCGTCTATTCCACTTTTTGCCAAAGTGAGCCTTCATCCGAGCACTTAAATCTTCAACGACTATCGCCCTGATCGGGTTTATCTTCCGAGTGAAAAGAAGATTTAGCTCTCTGTTAACGAGGGTCTTAATGATTCCAATATCCTGGATATATCTAGCCCGCTGCTTCTTTCTGCCGAGGTTATGTTTTCTAATCCGCTCTGCCTTAGCGAGATTGTTCTTGCCTGACTTTTTCAGAAGGCTGCGAAAGAGCGCGTGCATTCGGTTTCGGCCTTCACTGTTCTTTCCTCTTTTATCAGCTATCGCAGAAAAATACTTTCCCAGATCCGTCCCAAGAAGTTCCTGTTCACTCGTTGCCATCATCTCGGTATACCCGAGATCAATTCCAACGACTTTGCCGGTCTTTCTTCTCTCTTCACACTGCTGAGGTACGTACACTCTTAATGAGTAAGTGCCGGCAGTATCACGTATCAGCTGGAGCGTTCCGCGGATTTTGCTTTTACCTTTAAGCCGAAGAGAAATCCTTTTACCGGGCTGCAATGACATAAGCTCAAGGAGTTGAGCATCTTCTGCTGATCTGACCGTATAGCAGCTTGAATCAAAGTCAATTCGGTTGTGAAAAGTTTTCGTTCTCGGATAGCAGACGCTGTTTCTTCGAACTCTATTGACTGTCCGCCTGACAATCCCGGCGATGCACCGGAGCGTCTTCAAAGAAAGAGGTCGTTCATAGCTGAGGCAATAGTTCCGATCAAAAGAAACTTCCGGATTCGGGACCGGAATTCTTCCGTCTAGCAATTCAAAGAATTGGCGGTTTATGCCGCAAAGAAGCCAGTACGCGTAGTGACGATCCTGATCGTGAAAACGCTTTAACGTATCTGCAAGTTCCTTCTTTGATTCTGCAATGACGCTTTTCCAATGCGTCAGAGCCATCTTAGAAGTCTCTTCCAAGGCCAGCTTCAAGTGACGCGCCTGAAGATGAGGACCCGAAGTCTCTTTGAGTTCTCTGAGCAAAGTCAAGAGAGTTGCCTCTGCTGTTTTCCCATTGGCTCGCAAGCCTGAAAGTTTTTGGTTAAATTCAACAGGTGTCCTGCTCAGAGCAGTTACCAATCTATTTCGAAAAGCGCGAAAGTCCTTTACCTCCCTTCGAAGTTCTCTCGTTTGAAAGGCAAAAAGAAATTTTGATGCCACAAATCCGTACGACGAACACATCCGATCCAATGAATTTTTGTCTGTTTCATTGGGCATCTCAAACTGACGCACAAGTGTTCGCTCAAGGCCGGACATTTAGGGGTAAAGGTAAAGCAATAATTAGATCTTAACGGAAACCCGGCATTTTTATACCCGTATTTTCCTTTACCTTATTTTTCCATGATCGCTTCCCGTAAAGGCGAGCGCAGAAGACGGTCATCAGGGTAATAACATCTTTGACGAGCTCTGTTTCGAAAGCCGGCTGTTCCGGCTCATCAAGGATAACAATCCAAGTGCCCATCAAGTGAGCGATAAAATAGATCAGTTCGGTGCCAAATCGGAGCAGTCGATCATCGTGAGTGACAACTAATGCACCGACGCGTTTGGTTAAAAGAAGTTTCAATAAGCGTTTTAGCCCCGGCTTTTTACAATTGAGTCCGCTTCCGAGATCCTTAATGACCAGCTGACATCCGTATTGGCTGAGTCTTTCGGCTTGGGCTGTCAAATCCGAGCGCTGATCATAGCTTGAGACTCTTGCATATCCGACCATGATCCTTTTGCCGCCGGTAGGATGAAGCATTTCATGGACTTCATCAGGATCAAAATGCCTTTGATTTCCAATGGTCCTGATAACTCGGGAAAACTTGCCGTTTTTGCACGACCGTCTTACGGTTGCCACACAAACTCCGAATGATCCGGCGACTTCTCCAATTGTCATCAAATTGTGAATTTCTCTCATACTCACCCTCCAAAGGGAGATAAGTATGTGCAGGTTTGAATAGATATTCAAGGGCTAGCCATTAGCCCTTTGGACGTTTTTGACTAAGCAGTCCTTCGACCACGATTACGATTCCGAACGCAACACCTAAGATTTGAAAGGCTTCCGTAATGCCGAATGCATCAATGAGTAAGTGCGGTACCGGAGGAACGCCAACGGAGCAAAAACCGTAAGCCGCCGTAGCCAATCCGCCTGATAAACCAGAATGATCCGGAAAAAATTTAATGGAATTGTTAACGGTGGCGCTATAAGTCAGGCCGACACCGGTACAAAAAATGAGACCGTAAGAGATGCAAAGCGTAAGCAGAGACTCGGAGGTTCCGGTCCACCATAATCCAATGGCAACCAAAAGTGGGGTACTTAAACTTGTCGTTTGATATATTCCTAATGCTAGTTACTGACACCACAACCATTAGAGGAAACACTCTTAGAATAAACCCTTTATAAACTCATGAGTTTGTAGAAATTACATTTTATTTCTTCATTTTTAAACTTTTGTTGCAAAAATTTAAAACATAGACTGAAGTCGTTTTCTTACAAACAAGGAAAAACCATGACTTCAAATCTCAAGAGACGCACCCTTATTAGCCTTCCAATTGTCTGTGGTATCGCCGCAAGCGCATTGACCTCAACCTCTGCACAAGAACAAAAGACTCATCACAAACCTGAGTACGACGTTATCGTTGTCGGCGGCGGATATTCAGGTCTTTCTGCGGCAGTTGCAGCTTCCCGAGACGGCGCAAAAGTATTGTTGATTGAAAAACGCGGACGTACTGGCGGCGACGGTGCAATCTCCGGCGGTGTTTTCCAGACTTATCGCACTCCTCTTCACGACAAACAAGACGTTACTAAGAATGTGGGCCCGGAAGATTATTGGAATCGCTTCGCTAAGGGCTTGGACGACGAACCACTGCAGAAAGTACGTGATAACACACCGAACTCTCCGATTTACGACGGGATTAATAAACATAATCCTGAAGTGATCAAAAAAGCCGCTCTCATGTCTCCTGAGGTCATGAAGTTTGTCATGGATTACGGCATCGAATTCATGCAGGTCAATCCAAATATGCCGTTCCGTATTGCCATGGTAGCCGGAGAACCCGCAAAATTCGCTGCCGCTATGCTCAATGAACTCAAAGAACGCAACGTCGAAATTATGAGAAACACCCGGGTTCAGTCTTTAATCATGGATGACGGCAGAGTCGTCGGCGTAGAGGCCGAGAGAAAAAACGGTCAAAAACTTTCTATCTATGGCAAGAGCGTGATTTTGGCCACCGGCGGATACATCAATAACGAATATTTGCTTAAACGCTACAAACGCTATTGGAGCGCCCTTCCTTCTTTCATTACAGGACTTGATGATCCGACACCGAAAGACAGAACCGGCGATGGCATCATGATGGGTAAAGCGATCGGTGCGGCACTGGAAGACATGGAGTCAATGGCAAAATTTTTCTCTCGTCCCAAGGCCGGGACTCCTCCAGTTTCTTGGCTCATAGTTGACGTAGAACCAGCTTATGTCGTTTCACAAGATGGAAAACGTATCACTGATGAAAACAAAGCAAGATACTCCGGCATTTGCCTTGATCTCATCAGAGCCGGATATAAGCATGGCTATCTGATTATCGGATCTGACACTGTTCAGGGAAAGAATAACCGCAGATTCCGCTTAGACGATGTCATTAAAGGCGGCGGTCTCTTCAAAGGCGATACGCCGGAAGAACTAGCCAAACAAGTCGGTCTTGACCCTAAGGTTCTTCGTGAAACCATCGATCGAATTAATAAGGATGCTGCCGCAGGAAAAGACACCGAATTCGGAAGAACCGACCCCTTCTTTAAACCGCTGAAAGCACCTTACTACATCAGCGCTCCTGCTTATGTCGGCATTTATAAGACAGAAGGCGGCCTAGAAGTTGACCCAAACTTCAGTGTTATTAGAGCAGACAACGATAAGCCGATCCTCGGTTTGTATGCTGTCGGTGCAGGCTGCGGCTCGATTACATCAAGACACAGTGAAGTCGTTGCCAGCGGTTTAATTGCCGGCAAACACGCTGCTGAACAAGCGAAAAAGCACTAATCCATTTCGATAGGAGTCGGCGAGTTTCTTTTTGGAACTCGCCATTAGAAACTATGTTTAAGACAGCCTCCTCAATCGCTCTCATTTGTATCTGTTTTGCCTTTGGAAGTTTCGTATTGCCAGCCTCGGCAAAAACCGGAGCCGAGATGCACGTCGCAAAAGGCGTACCGTGCCAGACTTGTCATGGTCCCGATCTCCAGAAACCAAAAGAACCTTCAGATAAAACTTGTCTCGGTTGTCACAATCGCGATGCCCTCATCGAGAAAACCAAAGATCTTCATCCAGTTGTCAATCCTCATAACCCGCCTCATAACGGAGAATGCATTCAGTGTCATTTGCAACATTCTGACCCGGTTAACAACTGTGCGGATTGCCATAAGTATGACTTCAAGATGAAAAAACTTTAACGTGCGTTTTTATTCTTTCAACGGACGGTTCCAAATGGGAAACTTTTGGAACTGTTCTTTGTATATGGCTTTCCATTGTTGATCCTCGAAATCCTTCAATTTCTGACCAAACCAGGCGAGCAAATTGCCCACGGAAGAAAATTCCGAAATTAGACTCGACTTGCAGACCAAACAACAATGCCGACAAGGAATATGCCAGTCGTTTAATACTGGCACCAGAAGTTGTTTCTTCAAATAAGGCTCAACCTGTCCTAAAGGAAGCTCAAGTGCAATTCCTTTACTTTCCAATGCAGCCTGAAGAGCAAAGCGATCGTCCAAATATAAAATTTCTTTGGCTTCAAAAAATTTGAAGAATCGGTGCCTCCATAGAACTGTTTGCTGCACAGAAAAAGGTTTTTTCTTTCGGATTACGCAATGCTGAGATAAATCCTCTGGCATCATCGGTGAACCGAACTTCGATAGATATTCAGGAGTAGCTACAGGAAAGTTATAGACGTCCACCGTAGCCATGCAAGTGAAATCAGGACTTAACGGATAATGAGGAAGATAAGCCACGTCACATAAACCGTTCTCTAATTCTTCTATCGAAGCATGATCCGCTAAGGCAATTTGAATTTCTGGGTTGACCTTTGAGTATTCTTCAACGCAGCGAACCATGAAATTTGCATCGGTCCCCGTCCCTACCCCAAATCGAATATAGAGCTGCTTAGTGTTGGAACGAATCCTCTGACAATTTTTGAACAGCTGGTTCTTTATCCCGAGAAGACTTTCCAGATTATTGAGGATTTTCAGACAGTCACTCGTAGGAACAAAAGGCCGTGAAGACCTATTAAACAAAGGGAACTCTAATTCATCTTCCAAAGATTTGAGCAACCTTGAAGCTTTTGATGAATCTAAATCTAGGGCGACTGCTGCTTCTGAAATGGAGCCCTTTCTTACCAGTTCCTTAACCATTTGCCATGCAAGAAGATTATTTATTACTTCGTTTGCCATGAAAAAACTCTCTGTTAATAATCAAGTTCACCAGCAGTACGCTAATCAAGCAGTTCACTTCTCTAACTTCAGGCGTTCTTGAGCAGACTACGAAAAAAGGAAAGCAGAACAACTCAGCTTTCCTTTCTTCTTTCAGTTCGGCATGGACTTAATCGTCAGAAGCTGCCTTTCTTGCTTCCGCCTTTGCTTCCATACGTTTTTTCTCAAGCTTGGCAATATATTGCGGTGTAATATCACCGGAGACATAGTCTCCGTCAAAGCACGAACAGTCAAAGCGCTTGATCTCGGGATTCAGTCCTCCGACGGCTTCCTTCATTCCTTCGATCGTCTGGTACACAAGCGCATCGGCACCGATTTCGATACGAATCTGTTCGGTAGGACGATTGTCGCCGGCAATGAGTTCTGCCGTTGTCGGCATATCAATACCGTAAACATTCGGATAACGGACGGGAGGCGCACCGGAAGCAATGAACACTTTCTTTGCACCGCTCTGACGAGCCATGCGGACAATTTCCTTGATAGTTGTACCGCGGACGATGGAGTCATCTACCAGGAGAACGTTCTTGTCTTTGAACTCAATGGCCATCGCGTTGAGTTTCTGGCGAACGCTCTTCTTACGAACAGCTTGGCCGGGCATGATGAAGGTGCGGCCGACGTAGCGGTTCTTGATGAAGCCTTCGCGGTAAGGAAGATTCAGAGCCTTGGCTAACTGAGCTGCGGCAGGACGAGAAGAATCGGGGATTGGCATGACCACATCGATGTCTTCCAAAGGAATCGATTTTTTGATTTCTTTTGCCAAGTTTTCGCCCAGTCTCAGACGAGCTTCGTAAACGGAAATGCCGTCGAGCTGAGAGTCGGGACGAGCCAAATAGACATACTCGAAAATACAGGGCGAATAGACCGGGTGTTCTGCGCACTGTTTCTTATGTAGGTCGCCGTTCTCATCAATCCAAATGGCCTCTCCCGGATGGACGTCACCCAGAATTTGGAATTCGCTGCCTTCCAGCGTCACGGATTCACTAGCGATCATATATTCGCTCTTTCCGTCTTCGCCGAGCGTTGTGCCGTAGCAAAGCGGACGAATGCCGTACGGGTCTCTGAAAGCCACAACACCATGACCGGCGATCATGCAGACGACGGCATAAGAACCTTTCACGCGTTTATGTACACCGGAAACTGCCTTGAACAAGGCTTCTTCATCCAGCGGATGACCCAGAGTGGCGAGCGCCAGCTCATTAGCAAACACGTTCAGAAGCACTTCGGAGTCGCTGGTCGTATTGATATGACGACGATCCAGTTCGTAAAGTTCCTGAGCCAGCTCTTCGGCGTTTGTCAGATTGCCGTTGTGAGCCAGAACAATACCGAAGGGTGCATTGACGTAAAAAGGCTGCGATTCATCCGCAGCCGTTGCATTTCCCTGAGTAGGATAACGTACTTGTCCAATACCGCAGTTACCGAGCAAGTCTCGCATATTGCGAGTTCTAAAAACGTCACGCACAAGGCCCATGCCTTTATGCATATGGAAATGACGTCCTTCAACCGTACAGATACCGGCGGCGTCTTGACCGCGGTGCTGCAGCAGCAGGAGTGCATCGTACAGCCTCTGGTTAACGGGACCGGAAGCGTACAGCGCCACTATTCCGCACATTTGTATTTAACTCCGAGGATTAAAGGTTAAGTTTTATTTACGTAATTCCATCAGACTATCGGGAATGTAAGGAGCGCACCATGTGATGCCCTTCTCAAACGCCGGCACCAGCGCAGAATCTTTCCACCAAAGCTGCTTGGAAAAGAACTCGGTCGTTCCGCCGAGAAAGACCAGCAGCCCGACAATGAGTAATCCGCGTAGAAAACCGAACAAACACCCCAAAAGCCTATCCTCTGCTCCGATAGAAACAGAGGCGAGAATACTGCGCAGTATTTTACCGACTAAACCGGCCAGAAATACGCATCCGATCACAATCAAAACAATGGAAACAAAAGTCCTAGTCATGAGGCCCATGTGGGCCTGGAACGGAAGGATCGCTGCCAAATCGGCAGAACAGTAAAGAGAAACAAAGAAAGCTGCTACCCAGCCTACCAGGGCAAAAATTTCGCGAACCATGCCGCGGGAAACCCCAAGAAGTGTGGAGAGCAGGATGATAACAACGAAGACCCAGTCGAGCTCTCCGAGACCTAAGGAAGAAAAATCCACACTTACCTCACTGACTGGACTTTACCTGTATTCAAACCTGCCAAACCGAGCTTGGCATTAGCGGCTTCAGCTTCTTTAGCAGATTTGAAAGGACCGGCCTGCACGCGGTAAATCCTGCCGCTCTTAGCCTGGATCGGGGAAAGATAGGCAGGCACTCCGGCCTTCTTCATCTTGTCCACAATGCCTTGAGCACGATTCTGGTTAGAAAGCGCGATCACCTGAATAAAGTACTGGCCCTTGGTAAGTTTGGGAGCGGAAGTCTCCTGAGCTTTCTTTTCTTCGGCCTGCTTCTTAGCCTCTGCCTGTTTCTTGGCTTCAGCTAACTTTTTAGCTTCGGCTGACCTCTTCTCTTCTGCGGCCTTCTTGGCTTCTGCTGCTTTCTTAGCAGCTTCCGCAGTGTCGTTCTTGGCTTCAGGAGCCTTACCGGCGGTATTGCCGGAAGCGGAAGGCGCGACGGCAGCGGCCTGATCTTTACCGGAATTCACAGACGGGACGGGAGGAACCTTCGGCGCTTCTTTCGGTTCTTCGCCCTCTTCCGGCGCCGGAGCCGGCGGAACGGTGATCTTGGTTACATCAACAGAATTTTCTTTCGGTATCCGAAGCGGAATCGTGACGGCAGGAGGCGGCGCTTCCTTATCAAAAAGAATAGGAATCGCAATCGCGGCAGCCATCAGAAGCATCAGGGTACCGACAAATCTTCGGCGTGCATGAATCCATTTCTGACGGCGCAGCTCCTCTTCTTCGAGCTGCTGCTCGTCTTTTTTAGGCGCACGTTTAAACCAACTGCGCTTTTCGGGCTGCGGTGCGGCAGGCTCAGGCTCAACATTAGGGGCGGCATGAGAAGCGGTTTCCGGATCGAGTTTGACTTCAGTCGGAGATTCTTTTGCGGCAGGAGCCGAGGCAAAAGGATTTTCTTCTATGTGAAGCGGCATCTCCTGCGCAGGAGCCGGAGTCGGCCTGACCGTTGCAAAAGATTCCTTTTGAGAAGAGGTCACCGGAGTCTGGATCGCCGACGGATGCGTTGCAAATTCACCGTCAGATGGCTGGCGGACACGAGTCGGAGGAACAGCAGTTTGCGAAGGATGCACCGTGCCGAATTGCGGTTCGTCGGAGAACCTTATAGGGTTGGGCTCCGAAGGCTGCGGGGCGCTCATCCCTGGTTCCACATGAGGCTGCGGAACTTCGGGCTCTTTCTTTTTCCAAAAAGGCATACTGCTCTTCCTTTCTTTTTAATTTCGTCCGACTTTTTCCTTTAAATATTCAATAGCTGAAGCCACTGTTAAAAAGGAACCGAAGGTGACTATTCTATCAGTCTCGTGCGCCTCTTCGATGGCTCTCTGAAGAGCTTCCTCGACGGTCTTGAAAGTCTGAATTTTTTCCTGAGGAACGCCTGCTTCACTTAGCATAGCGCAGAGATCCTGTGCGATTCCGCCTCGCGGACCTTGCAGATCCGACAAATACCACTTGTTAAAGCTCGAAACCATGATCCGGCAGACTTGCGCGCGGTCCTTATCAGAAAGCATCCCGAAGACCGCAACCTGACGTGTTGCCTTCGGAAGCTCACTCAGCGTCTTTGCCAATTCTTTGGCCGCATGGGGATTATGTCCGACATCTAAGTAGACCTCCGGTGCATTTCTGACTTTAGAGAAGCGTCCGGTAATACGAGTATTCAATAAAGCTGATTCAAATGCTTCACGCTTAAGCGGCAGTTTTCCCTGCATGCATTGAAGGGCTTCGAAAGCTCCGGAGGCATTGTTCAGCTGATGTTCGCCGGGCATCGTCGGCAACGGCAAATTCCTGAGCTCGCCCCTTGACCCATAGAAATTCCAGGTCTTATCGCCGTGATTGTGCTCAAACCTGAAGTTCTTTCCGATAACCAGGAGTTCGGCACCGATTTTATCGGCGTACTGCTCAACCGTAATCGGAGGATTAGCGTCAGCGCAGATAGCCGGCTTGCCCGAACGGTAAATGTGAGCCTTTTCCCAGCCAATGGATTCACGGGTAGTTCCGAGATAAGCCGTATGGTCAATTCCGATGCTTGTAATGACGGAGACGGACGGCTCAACCGTGTTGACAGCGTCAAGACGTCCGCCGAGCCCGATTTCTAACACCACGGCATCAAGATCTTTTTCCGCAAACAGAAGAAGAATGCCGAGCAGCGTGTATTCAAAGTACGACAGCGTCATCTCGCCCCGAGCGGCTTCGACCTTCTCGAACTGACGAATCAGTTCTTCGTCCTTAGCGTCTTCTCCGTTAATCCGAACTCTTTCGTTGAAGCGGATCAAGTGCGGAGAAGTATGGACACCTACGGAATAGCCGCCGGCTAACAGTGCCGATTCGATAAAAGCGCAGGTAGAGCCTTTACCGTTGGTGCCTCCGACGGTAAACACGGGGCATTTAAAGCGGATGTCCAGACGCTTGAGCATGGTTTCCATGCGGTCAAGGCCTAAATCTATTGCCTGTGCGTGCAAACCCTCAATGTGATGAAGCCACGCATCCAAAGTCTCAAATTTCATTGTGAATAAACTAAAAAGACCGCCGAAGCGGTCCGGAGAATGCTACTCAATCGCGTCCAAAGACTCTTTTTGGAAGAGTGCAATGAGTTTTGCGATTTCCATCTTTAAGTTTTTACGATCGACGATCATGTCGATGGCGCCCTTCTGCAGCAGGAACTCGGATCTCTGGAATCCTTCCGGAAGCTGTTCACGAACGGTTTGTTCAATGACGCGCGGGCCGGCAAAGCCGATCAAAGCCTTAGGCTCAGCCATAACGACGTCGCCCATGAAAGCAAAGCTTGCAGACACGCCGCCCATCGTCGGATCGGTTAAGACAGAAATGAACGGAAGTTTGTGTTCTGCCAACTTAGCGATAACTCCGGTTGTCTTGGCCATCTGCATCAGAGAGAAAAGACCTTCCTGCATACGAGCGCCGCCGGAAGCGGTAAAACAGACAAATGCTGCCTGATTATCAATAGCGGCCTGAACAGCACGAGCAAAGCGCTCTCCGACAACCGAGCCCATGGAACCGGCCATAAAACCGAATTCAAAGACGGCAACGACAGCGGGCATAGCATGGATGGTGCCTGACTGCACAACTAAAGCGTCGGTTTCTCCGCTGGCAGACTGCGCCTGCTTAACGCGGTCAGGATATTTTTTGCTGTCCACGAATCCAAGCGGATCGACAGGACGAATTTCCGCACCGATTTCCTGACGATTTTCAGGGTCGAGAATCATATCCAAACGCTGACGAGCACTCACGCGCATATGATGGTTGCATTTCGGACAAACGTTAAGGTTGTCGCGAAGCTCCTGAGCGTAAAGCGTCGTTCCGCAGTTGGAACACTTTGTCCACACGCCTGCAGGAATATCTTTTTTGGCAGTTTCGCCGTTACTCCGACTGATTTTCGGGAGCACTTTATCGAGCCAACTCATAGTGCAAATTAGTTTCTTTTTACTGAATCTACTGATTCTAATCGAATCCAGCCGCTCTGCATGAACTCAAACTCATTGAGTTCGTTAACAAAAATTTGTCAGCCGGGAAACGGCGAAGCTCCGTGCTGAGGCAGGCCAAAGATTTCCGGATAGCCGACGCCGGTCAGATAAAGTCCTGTTGGATAGAAAGTCGGAGCGGCCGCCTGTCGGCTTTTTGCTTCCAAAACTTCTCCCATCCAATCAACACTTCTGGCGCCCGTGCCTACGTAAACCAGACAGCCGACGATATTTCGAACCATGTGATAAAGGAAGGCGTTTGCCTTGACACGAATCTTGATGAATCGTCCGAGACGAATGACATGCAGATATTCAATATTTTTCACCGGCGTCTTGCTCTGGCACCCTGCGGCACGGAAACTGGAGAAATCATGTTCGCCGACCAAGAACTGGCCTGCGGCTTCCATGTTCTTTTCGTTGAGCGGACGGAAGACCCAGCCGGTTCTGCCGGAAAGAATCGGAGAACGAACCGGCTCATTGACGATCCAGTATTCATAAGTCCGACTGCAAGCGGAAAACCTCGCATGGAATTCGTCCGGGACGACTTTCGCCCAGCGAACCGCACATTCCGTCGGCAGATAAGAATTCAAGCCGCGAACCCAAGAAATCTCCTTACGGTCGGCTCCCGTATCTAAATGGATCACTTGACCCGTGGCATGAACATTGGCGTCTGTGCGCCCGGCACAGACGGCTTTAACTTTTTCACCCGTAAACTGAACAACGGCCGCTTCGAGATAATCCTGGACTGTTTGTCCGGAAGGCTGGGTCTGCCAGCCCTCGAAAGAACGGCCGTCGTACTCGAGTCCTAATGCGACTCTCATCGGCAATTAGGCTTTGAAGTCAACGAGAATACGCAGCATGCGGCGCAGCGGTTCGGCAGCGCCCCAAAGGAGCTGGTCGCCGACTGTGAAGGCAGTGACGTATTCCGGACCGAAATTCAGTTTGTGGATACGGCCGATAGGAACAGAAAGCGTTCCGGAGACCTTGGCCGGAGTCAGTTCATGAATAGAATCTTCTTTGCGGTTCGGAATGACTTTAACCCACTGATTGGCTTCAGCAAGAAGTCTTTCGATTTCTTCGCAGGAAACATCTTTCTTCAGCTTGATCGTCAAAGCCTGAGAGTGGCAGCGCATGGATCCTACGCGAACGCACAAACCGTCAACGGGCATGCATCCGGGCTCTCCGATAGCGGGTTTGCCCAAAATCTTGTTAGCTTCGGCACCGCCCTTCCATTCTTCGCGGCTCTGTCCGTGTTCGACTTCTTTGTCGATCCAGGGGATCAGGCTGCCGGCAAGAGGTACACCGAAAGCTTTGTCGGGGAAGTCGGTAGAACGAAGTTCTTCGGTAACTTTGCGGTCGATGGCCAGAATGGCAGAGCGAGGATCTTTCAGATCTTCAGCAACAACGCCGTAAAGAGCACCCATCTGTTCGAGCAGTTCGCGCATATTGGGAGCACCGGCGCCGGAAGCGGCTTGGTAAGTCATGGAAGAAATCCATTCAACCAAATCAGCGCGGATCAAACCGTCTAAGGCCATCAGCATCAGGCTGACCGTGCAGTTGCCGCCGATGTAGTTCTTAACGCCTTCGCGCAAACCCTTCTGAATCACGTCCATGTTCACGGGGTCGAGAACGATGATGGCGTCTTTTTCCATACGCAGCGTGGAAGCGGCATCAATCCAGTAGCCGTTCCAGCCTTTATCGCGAAGCGGTTTGAAGTGAGCTTTTGTCCAGTCACCGCCCTGGCAGGAAATGACTACGTCGCAGGCTGCCAATGCGTCCAGATCATCGGCATCTTTAAGAATAGGATCTGAATTAGGGACTTCCGGTGCTTTGCCACCGGCGTTACTGGTAGAGAAGAATGTGGTGCTGACAAACTTAAAGTCGTCTTCCTGCTTCATTCTGTCCATCAACACGGAGCCGACCATTCCCCGCCAGCCAACCATACCTAACTTCAACATTTGTGTTTCTCCTATCGAGTAGTGCTTCACTTTGCTTTAGAGCGCGGCGACAACCGCATCTCCCATTTCAGAACAGCTGACAAGCTTGCAGCCTTCGCTGCGGATGTCTCCCGTGCGGTATCCCTGAGCAAGAACTTTCTTAACCGCATTTTCAATTCGGACTGCTGCTTCCTCCATTCCTAAAGAATAACGAAGCATCATGGCCGCTGACAAAATCTGGGCTAGAGGATTTGCAATGTTCTGGCCGGCAATGTCAGGTGCAGAACCGTGAGAAGGTTCGAAGAGGCCTTGTCCTTTCTCGTTCAAAGCGGCAGAAGCCAGCATACCGATGGAACCGGTAAGCATAGCGGCTTCATCAGAAAGGATGTCGCCGAAAAGATTGCCGGTTACCATCACATCGATCTTCTTCGGAGCCTTAACAAGCTGCATGGCTGCGTTATCGACGTACATGTGTTCGAGAGTGACTTCCGGATATTCTTTGCTGACCTTGATCATGGTGTCACGCCAAACCTGGGAAGTTTCCAGAACATTGGCCTTGTCTACGCTGACAAGGTGTTTGCTGCGGCCCATCGCGGCCTTGAATGCGACGTGGGCAATTCTTTCAACTTCGGGAACAGCGTAACGCATCGTGTCAAAACCTTCTTCAGTACCTGCAAAAACACCGTCCGGGCTGATACGTTTGCCTCTGGGCTGGCCGAAATAAACGTCACCGGTGAGTTCGCGAACGAGCAGAAGATCCAGACCGGAAACAAGTTCGGGTTTCAGGGAAGAAGCAGCTGTGAGTTCCGGATAGCAAATGGCCGGACGAAGATTCACAAAAAGGCCTAAAGCTTTTCTTAAACCGAGGATGGCCTGTTCGGGACGGAGATGGCGAGGCAGATTGTCATATTTGAAGTCACCGACTGCACCGAAAAGAACGGCATCGCTCTTCTTGGCGAGTTCCACGACTTCAGCGGGAAGAGGATGACCGAAAGCGGCGTAAGCGACACCGCCGACTAAGGCTTCCTCAAATTCCAGAGGAAGCTTGAGCGCCGTTAAAATTTTAAGGGCCTGGGCCATGATCTCGGGACCGATGCCGTCACCGGCGAGAACTGCAATTTTTTTCATATTGGTTTTCTTCTCTTAGGTTTGATTAATAAATTGTTTTAGCGAGCCAGGGTTTCTGGTTCAGACGCTGCTGTTCAAATGCCTTGATTTCGTCAGCGTGCTGCAGCGTGATGCCGATATCGTCCAAGCCGTTCAGCAGGCAATAACGGCGGAATTCAGGAACTTCGAATTCATGGCGTTTGCCGTTGGGTTCAATCACAACGCGGTTGACCAGGTCGACGGAGAGCTGATAGCCGTTGTTTGCTTTGATTTCATCAAACAAGTAGTCAACCACAAACTCCGGCAAACTGATCGGGAGCAAACCGTTCTTAAATGCGTTGTTGTAGAAAATATCGGCAAAGCTCGGTGCGATGACCACTCTGAAGCCATACTGCGTCAGCGCCCAAGCCGCGTGTTCGCGGGATGAGCCGCAACCGAAATTCTTGCGCGCCAGCAAAATCGTGGAACCTTGGTAGCGAAGCTGGTTCAAAACGAAATCCGGATTGATCTTGCGGGTGGCAGGATCCATCCCCGGTTCGCCTTTATCGAGGTAACGCCATTCATCAAAAAGGTTCGGACCGTAACCGGTGCGGTAAATTGACTTTAAAAACTGTTTCGGAATTATGGCATCGGTGTCGACATTAGAGCGGTCTAAGGGAGCGACAATGCCTTGAAGAACTGTGAATTTTTCCATTTCTGCCTCTCTTAGAAAAGTTTGCGCACATCAACAAAATGACCTTCGATGGCTGCCGCAGCGGCCATGGCCGGAGAGCAAAGATGCGTGCGGCTCTTATTGCCTTGGCGCCCTTCGAAGTTTCGGTTGCTGGTTGAGGCACAGCGGTCGCCCGGCTCTAAGCGGTCGGCATTCATCGCCAAACACATCGAGCAGCCCGGACGGCGCCACTGGAATCCGGCTTCAATAAAAATCTTGTCCAGCCCTTCATCCTCGGCCTGCTCTCTGACGAGTCCGGATCCCGGAACCACCAGAGCCTGTTTAACCGTAGGAGCCACTTTCTTACCAAGCTTGCGCACCACATAAGCAGCGGCTCGAATATCTTCAATACGGCCGTTCGTGCAAGAACCGATAAAGACGTTGTTCGGAGCGATCGAAGTCATCGGTGTACCGGGCTTCAAATCCATGTATTGATAAGCGCGTTCCCAGCCCTCACGTTTGACGAGATCTTTTTGATCTTCGGGAATCGGTGTGCAGCCGGTGATCGGTGCGACCATCTCGGGAGAAGTTCCCCATGTGACCATCGGAACGACGTCTTCTGCCTGAAGGTTGACTTCGATACTAAACTTGGCGCCTTCGTCCGAATGAAGTGTCTTCCAGTATTCGATGGCCTGATCCAGAAGCTCGCCTTCCGGAGCCAGAGGACGGCCCTTCATGTATTCAATCGTTTTATCATCACAGGCGACTAACCCGCAGCGTGCACCGGCTTCGATGGCCATATTGCAGAGCGTCATGCGGCCTTCCATAGAGAGCGCACGAATTGCAGGGCCGTCAAACTCAATGGCGCACCCTGTTCCGCCGGCCGTTCCGATCTTGCCGATAATGTAGAGCGCAAGATCCTTAGCAAAAACGCCGGGCTGCAGTTTGCCTTCCACATGCACGCGCATGTTTTTCATTTTCTTCGTGAGCAGCGTCTGGGTTGCCATCACGTGCTCAACTTCACTCGTTCCGATACCGAAGGCAATTGCTGCGCAAGCTCCGTGGGTGCTCGTGTGAGAGTCACCGCAAACGACAGTCATGCCGGGAAGCGTTGCACCCTCTTCCGGTCCCATAACGTGGATGACGCCCTGTCCGCGGGACAGGAACGGGAAAAACGCCGCACATCCGTTTTGACGAATGTTTTCATCCAATGTCGTGACCTGCAGCTTGGAGATCGGATCAGTAATGCCCTCCATTCCGGCTTCCCAACCGGTCGTCGGTGTGTTGTGATCGGCTGTGGCCACAATCGAGCTCTTGCGCCACAAAGGACGGTTGTTCATGCGCAGTCCCTCAAAAGCCTGGGCACTGGTCACTTCGTGGACCAGATGACGGTCGATGTAGAGGGTTGCAGTGCCGTCTTCTTCCATTCGGACGACGTGTTCGTCAAAGATTTTGTCGTAGAGTGTTTTAGGAGATTCCGGTGTTCTCATTTCTTACTGGTATCACTAAATTTTTGAAGTAATTCTTTGAGTATGCCACCGAAAAGCACGGCGAATAAAAATCTGTAAGATTTTCTGACTGTCTTCGGTCAGCAATTTCACCGAGACGCTAACGAATTCCGAAATTTTTAATTTTTTTGCGATTTTTTTCGCACCCTTCCGTTGACGGATGGTATGAGCAATTAGAATGGAGGGCTGAGTGTTTGTCCTGCAGTGCTTTTCCGCATTGCGGAACGTAAAAGTCCTACTCGGTTTCTTCTTTGAGATCTCTTAGATGTCAATACAGCCGCCATGATAAAAAACATCCGGCCCTGAGCTCAGTATAAGCAAACCAGGTACGTCTTGAGCGCTCTCGTTTCCAATCGCTTAATTTCACTATCAAATGGACTGGTTCGCCTCAATCGTTTCTTCTTTAAACAACGTCCTTTGGTCCTACGTCCTGATCGGACTTCTGATCTGCGTCGGCCTTTGGTTCACCTTCTGCACTCGTTTTGTCCAGATTACCAACGTCAGAGAAATGTTCCGCTGTGTTCTGGAAGGGTCCCGCACTCCAAGGCCTGAAGGACACATCTCTCCCTTCCAGGCTTTTTGTATTTCCACCGCCTCCCGCGTCGGCGTCGGCAATATTGCCGGTATTGCTATCGCTGTCGTTACCGGCGGTCCAGGCGCCATCTTCTGGATGTGGGTCATTGCCACATTAGGCGCAGCCAGCGGATTTATTGAGTCCACACTGGCTCAGATTTATAAGGTAAAGAAACCCGGCGGGGGTTTCATGGGCGGCCCTGCTTACTACATCAAGAACGCTTTAGGTTCGCCTTTCTGGGCCGGTGTGTTCGCCGTGTTGATATCCGTCACTTATGCCTTAATCTTCAATTCCGTCCAGGCCAATACGATTTCTCTGTCCATTGAAACCACGACGGGACTTAAGCCCGCTTACACCGGAATGATCCTTGCCGTTCTTACCGGCTTAGTGATCTTCGGCGGCATGACCCGTATCGCCAAGGTTGCCAGCTTTATGGTTCCTTTCATGGCCGGCGCATACCTGCTGCTTGCTTTTGTCGTGACCTGCATGAACATCACGGAAATCCCTCGCGTTCTGCTCATGATCGTGACCAAGGCCTTCAGCTTTGACTCCATCACAGGTGCTGCCATCGGTGTTGCCTTGATGACCGGTATTAAACGCGGTCTCTTCTCGAACGAAGCCGGTATGGGTGCGGTTCCGAATGCTGCCGCAGCAGCGGACGCCTCTCACCCGGTAAAACAAGGTCTGATCCAGGCAATGGGCGTTTACTTCGACACACTGTTTGTCTGCACTGCCTCCGCAATGCTGGTTCTTCTTTCTCCGGAATGGATGATGGGTTCCAAGCTGACAGGTATTGCACTGGTTCAGAAATCCGTTGCCGGCCAGCTCGGTGAATGGACAAACTTCTTCATGACCGTCATCGTGCTGTTCTTTGCCTTCAGCTCCATTATCGGCAACTATTTCTACGGCGAAATGAACATGCCGTTCATTTCTAAGAGCAAATATGCGATGCCGATTTTCCGAGTATTCGTTGTCGTGATGGTCTTCGTTGGTTCAGTCGCTTCACTCTCATTAGTTTGGGATTTGGCTGACCTGTTCATGGCTTTGATGGCTATCGTGAACTTGGTTGCTATCTTCATGCTCGGCAAATACGCCATTGCGGCTTTACGCGATTACAACGCGCAGAAACGCAGAGGCATTTTGGATCCGATCTTTGATCCCAGAATTCTTCCCGACAAGAAAGGCGTTCACTGCTGGCCGCGAGACGAAGATCGCCGCAGAAAGGCCAATTAAGTTTGAAATCGGGACCGTTTAGGTCCCGTTTCTATTTTTAGAAGCTCAAATTCTGCCGCACTGGCCCCTTTGAGCCATTACTTGATCAATCAATACTAAAGCTGTCAGCGCCTCTAAGATCGGTGTCGCACGAATACCGACACACGGGTCATGTCTGCCTTTAGTCGAGACGATCGTATCTTTGCCGTCGACGGTCAGCGTCGACATTTCCTGACGAATCGAAGGCGTCGGTTTTATCGCCACTCGAGCGGTAATCGGGGCCCCTGTGGAAATTCCGCCTAAGATGCCGCCCGCATGGTTGCTAGCAAAGCCGTTTTCGTATTGCGTACCCATACGATCCGCGTTCAGACTTCCTCGACTGCCTACAACTTCAAATCCGTCTCCGATCTCAACACCTTTTACCGCATTCAAACCCATGAAGGCATAGGCTAAACAAGCATCCAGTCTTCGGTAAACGGGTTCTCCGAGTCCGGGAGGAACACCCTGTGCTTCAACATAGATTTCACTTCCGGCAGAGTCTCCGGCCCGACGAAGCTCATCCATACAAGCTTCCAATTCAGGAACTTTTTCCGGATCTGCGGTGAAGAAGGGATTGTTGTCTGGCGCCGTCCAATCCTTAACTTCCAGCGGGATCCCGCCCAAGTTAATCAGACAAGCGCGAATCTTTATATTTAGATTTTCTTCAAGCCATTTCTTAGCAACAGCTCCTGCTGCGACCGTCGGGGCTGTGAGACGAGCTGAGCTTCTGCCGCCCCCGCGGGGATCACGGATTCCGAATTTTTTGTAATAGGTGTAATCAGCGTGGGCCGGTCGGAACAAATTTTCGATTGCAGAATAGTCTTTACTTCTCTGATCTTCGTTTCTAATCAGCAATGCAATCGGAGTTCCGGTGGTTTTGCCCTGATAAACCCCGGAGAGGATTTCAACCGTGTCACTTTCTTTGCGCTGAGTGACATGACGTGACGTTCCGGGACGTCTCCGATCAAGCTCTTTTTGGATATCTTCCTGACTTAACTCCATGCCCGGAGGACAGCCGTCGATCACACAACCGATAGCCGGTCCGTGAGACTCGCCAAAATTAATCACAGAAAAGTATTCGCCCAAACGTGAACCCGGCATTGAAAATTCCTCGAAGTTATGCTCCTTTTTGGGAGCGGAACGTAAAAAATTGTATCCCAAACACGTAGAATTTCTGATGTCAATTGATGAGTAAATCGTATGGAAAAGCTTTTTGTCAATATTCGCAAAGCTGAACCGGCCGACATCGGCGGGATCGCCAGTATTTACGAACAAGCCGTTTTGCTTGGTACCGCCAGCTTTGAAGTCACGCCTCCTTCCGAAGAGGAAATGCTCTCTCGCATGCAGACAATTGAAGCCGGGCACTATCCGTATTTAGTCGCAGAGCTGGAACATCAAATCCTGGGATTTGCCTACGCCGGTCAGTACCGCCCGAGAAAGGCTTATCGCTACACGGTGGAAGACTCAATTTATGTTCATCCGGAATGCCGCAGATTAGGCGTAGGCACGCAGCTTCTGACCTCGCTCATTGCTGAGTGCGACCTCCGGGGCTTCAGGGAAATGATCGCCGTGATAGGTGACTCCGAAAATACGGCTTCCATCAAACTGCACGAACATTGCGGATTCCGTCATGTCGGCGTCCTCAAAAACGTTGGTTATAAATTCGATCGATGGCTGGATTCCGTCCTGATGCAAAGAACGCTCGCCGGCGGCGATACAATGAACTGTTGAACTCAGAACAAATAAGAGGCGCAAATGAGTGAAGAACAACTTGAATACGACCCCGAGTGGACGCTTGCAACACTGAATGACGCTAAAGAAGCTTTGGAAGATCTGATCGCTCAGGTCGAAGACAGTCCCGAAGAAGTCAAAGAAATCTTGGAAGAAAACATCGCCAACGTCTACGCAAAGCTGAACTATGCATTCAACAGCGCCAAAGACGGCCCCGACGCCCTTCTGTCCATGCCGGACGATGAACTCGTTGCATTCCCATCCGTCTTGCCTTTGAAGCACAAGGTTGAATTCGAAGAAAAAGACGAAGAAAAACCAGACGAAGTACAGTAACCGCAAGAACAACGGCTTGCTCTATCAACTAAGCAAGCCGTTTTCATTTGTGAAAGCTCCAGCGGATCAGTCGACTTCGCTGGCCTTCAAGTCAGATAAACGATAGCCGCAAACCGCCAGCGTACCGATGTAAAGCACGGCTGCACCCGCAACCACGCCGAGCACGAGACCCAATTTAACCGCCCAGGGATATGCCATCTGCGTCCAGTCACAATAATGCTGAATAACTAAAAGATAAGCTGTCAAAAGAACGCTTCCGAGAATCACCGTAAGGAAGAGTTTTTTCCAGCCGGCAAGCGGCGTAAACACACCGCGGCGACGCAGGATAATCAATAAACAGCAGGCATTAAAGCAGGCACCGAGACCCACGGAAAGCGCCAAACCTGCATGAGAAAACAGCGGAACGTTCACTAAGTTAAAGATCTGCGTCACGATTAAAGCAGCGCAGGCAACCTTAACGGGTGTCTTAATGTCCTTCTGGGCATAAAAGCCCGGCGCCAGGATTTTGATTCCGATCAGACCGATCAATCCGATGGAGTAACCCATCACGGCAGTCGCAGTCTGATAAACATCATTCACATTAAAACGGCTGCTTTGAAACAGCACGGATACCAGTCCTTCCCCGAGAAGCGCTAAGCCGATGGCCGCAGGAACGGCAAAAGCCACCACGAGCTTCAAGCCCCAATCGAGCAGTGCGTTATAGCGATCCGTCATGCCCTTGGCGAAAGCCGCTGACAAGCTCGGCAAAAGAACCGTACCCAGCGCAACGCCGAGCAGCGCTGTCGGGAATTCCATCAGACGGTCGGCATAGGCCAGCCAAGTCACCGAGCCTTCGGCAAGAAAAGACGCGATATTCGTGTTAATCAAGATCGAGATCTGCGCGACACCTACCGCAAAGAGTGCCGGCACCATGAGCTTCAATACTCGTCTGACCGACGGGTCTTTCATGGCTTTAAACGGATTCACAAATCTCGGCAGCAAGTGGAGCTTAGCAAGCTGCGGAATCTGCACCGCCAGCTGCAGGAAACCGCCTGCCATCACGCCGACCGCTAAGGCGTAAATCGGCTGATCAAACAACGGCGCAACAAACAATGTCGCGGTGATCAAAGAAAGGTTGAGAAGAATCGGAACGGCCGCTGGAATCGCAAAATGCTTCCAGGTGTTGAGTACCGAAGAACTCAAAGCCACCAAAGACATAAAGAATATGTAAGGAAACATATAGCGCGTCAGGCGCGTTGCCGTATCAAAGGTAGCCGGTTCTTCCACAAGACCGGAAGCAATCACAAACACGAGGATCGGAGCAGCAATGACGCCTAAAATGCTGACGCAAAGAACAATGAATCCGAGAAGAGAGGCAACTTTATCGATAAAAGACTTCGTTTCTTCCGCAGAACGATTGCTCTTCACATCTGCCAGCATCGGCACAAAGGCCTGCTGGAAAGCACCTTCTGCAAAAAGACGTCTCAATAGGTTCGGTAATCGAAATGCAACGTAATATGCGTCCGTGTCACCGCTGACACCAAAGACACGGGCAATCAAAATATCCCGGATCAAACCTGTGATTCGGGACAAAAGCGTCATTGCCGAAATAACGGCTGCATTACGGAAAATACTCACTGCGATCTCGAAAAGAAAAAAGCCTGAAATCAACTGGATTCAGGTCAGTCAAAATTCTATCAGCCGAACGCCAGAGCGGCATAAGTTTGCGGTTGAAAACAAAAGAGATTTTCCGTATAATTCTGCACTTTCGTGGGATTCGGTTCGAGGACCGAATTACCTTATTTGTTTAACCAAACCGGCCGAGCCCGTAGTATTGCTAGTGGCGACCGGTAAAGTAAGAAAACTCGCCACTCGCATAGGCAAGGAAAGAAACAATGGCAAATTCTAAGCAAGCTCGCAAGCGCGCTATCCAGGCAGTTGCTCGCAACAAGCACCTCTCTGCACAGCGTTCTCGCTATCGCACAGCTATCAAGAACGTTCGCAAGGCTATTCTCGCCGGCGACAAAGCTGCTGCTCAGACTCTCTACGTCACAGCTCAGTCTGTGATCGACTCTATGGCTGACAAAGGTGTTCTTCATAAGAACGCCGCTGCTCGTCATAAGAGCCGCCTGGTTGTTGCTATCAAGGCAATGGCCTAATCAATCTTTTCCGTCTGCTTCGCTCTGAAGCAGAGCAAAGATTCCAAAAGCTCGGGAAAATTTCCCGGGCTTTTTTGTTATCTGTTATTGCAAAATACCATCGGGAGAAACCGCAAGAGTCTTATCATTTTTGATAGCGTCCTTTAATTTTTTAGGCAAAATTTAATCTAAATTACCTAGGTATTTTTACTTATATTATCTAAAATTTAAATTTATAAAAATCCCTTTTTAGGGCCTTGTCTCTCTTGACTTTTCTCATCTTTGACAAGCTCTCTCAATTTTGATCGTCCTGGGTTTGTTCTAATCCTTTTTCTCGACATCCCATAATGACGCGGTAGCGATCTTTTTTCCTTTGTTGAAAATAGTTTTTAAGTCGTCGGAACATACCATCAAAACCGACGCGCCACTCTACCCCAAGAGGAGAATTCAACAATGGACAAAACACAAGGATTGAAAGTTACTCGTCGATCCATCCTCAAAACGATCCCGGCCCTCTCCGCCATCAGCGCGGGAAGCAGCTTCTTCACAAAAGCAGCATGCGCACAAGAGCCGCTTGAAGACGGATACACGATCTGCGACAACTGCAACCAAATGCCGATGTGCGGTATTCATTTCCATAGACAGGGCAACACCGTAGTTTCCGTCGGAAACTGGAAAGAACACAGCGGCAAGCTGTTGTGCAATAAAGCCTTGGCTACTTTACAGCGCCTCTACAACCCCAACCGCCTGCTCTATCCGATGAAGCGCACCAATCCGAAAGGAAGTGTCGATCCCGGATTCGTTCGTATTTCCTGGCAGGAAGCTTTGGCAACGATTGCTGCCAATATGAAGAAGATCCGTGATCAGTACGGTGCAGAAAAACTTTTCATCTTCTGCGGCGACCCGAAAGAACCTCGTCCTGCCGCTATGCGCCTGGCACGCTACTTCGGCACCTATCACTACGGTACCGAATCTTCTGTTGCCTGCCGTAAAGGTTCTCTGCTGGCTGAACAGCTTGTTTTCGGCTGCGAGTACGCCGGCGGCGGCTGCGGCCCGAAGACAAAATCCTTCATGGTAATGGCCACCAACGGTGCATGGTCTAAACCGCACGGCTGGTGGAATATGATCAGTGCTGCTAAGCAGCGCGGTGTCAACATCATCGTGATTGACGCACGCCGCACTAAAGTTGCTGAACTCGCAACCATCCATCTCCAGCCCAAGCAGGGCACAGACGCCGCCTTAGGCGCCGGTATCTGCCGCGTCCTCTTCGAAGAAGGTTTGTACAACAAGCCCTTCTGCGACAAGTGGGTTTACGGCGTTGAAGAGTACAGAAATTACTGCAAAGACTTCACACCTGAAAAGACCGAAGCCATTACCGGCGTTCCTGCCGACCTTATCGTTAAGGCCGCTCGTATGTACGCCGAAGGCCCTGGAAGCTTCGCTCTGACTTCGCAGTCTCTTTCTCACTCCAGAAACGGCGTCAACAGCGCACGCGCTCTGCTGAACATCCCCGCAATCCTGGGTTACGTCGATATCCCCGGAGGTGCTCTCTTCGGTGTCGGTCCTAAAGGCTATATCGTCCACGACAACGGCCTCACAGAAGACTTCGTTGATTACAACTGGTTCAAGGCTCACAAGAAAGACCGTCTCGACAAAGACTTCGTTCCTGTTTGGAATCACACTCAGGTTCAGTTCAACCCGAACCAGCTGCCTGAACACGTCAAGAACGGCAAACTCCGCGGCATGGTCGCTTTCGGCTTTAACGTCATGATTTGGCCGCAGCCTCAGGTTTATGCAGAAGCCATCAAGAACATGGACTTCTCCTGCGCAACGGACTACTTCTACCGTGATGAAACCCACCACGACATGGACATTATTTTGCCCGCCGCCATGAACTATGAACGCTATGCACCGTTCGGCACACATGCCGGCAACAAGGTATCTGTCAGAACTCCGGTTAAGCCTATGGGCGAAGCCAAGGAAGACTGGTGGATCGCACTGCAGCTCGGCTGCTTAGTTGATGATCCGAAACACTTCTTTGACGGCGATCCTGTCAAGGCATGCGACTCCATCCTGAAAGAATGGGGCACCACATATGCCGACGCTCAGAAGAACCTGCCGAATATGACTCAGGTTCAGGGTGCAAAACAGCAGCCGCTCAAATACGAAAAAGGCCTTCTCCGTCACGACGGTCAGCCAGGTTTCGATACACCGTCCGGCAAGATCGAGTTGTCTTCCAATATTACGAAGATGCACAACCTCGGCACGATTCCTATTTATGTCGAACCGTATCAGCCGACAGCCGAATATCCGATCAAACTGATCAACGGTACTCGCGCTCCGTACATTACGCACTCCAAGACCCGCAGCGACTCTCCGTATCTGCTTGAAATCGAACCGATGTCCACCGTGGACATCAACCCCGAAGATGCTAAGGCCCGCGGCATCAACGAAGGCGACAAGGTATTGATCAAGAACCAGTACGGTCAGGCAAGAGCTCGTGCTCGAGTCTCCATCATCGTTCCTCCGGGAACCGCCGGCATGCAGTACGGCTGGCGAGGAGACCAGAACACCCAGGTTTTGATCCCGCGCGAATGGGACAAACTCTCGGGCTATGCACCCTACTTTGAAACAACCGTTCAAATCACGAAGGAGGCCTAAGCGATGAGCCAGTTCGGAATAATCGTCAATGTCGATAAATGCATCGGCTGCCAGGCATGCTTCGTTGCCTGCAAAGAAGAAAATAAAGTTGCTCCCGGAATCCAGTGGAATCAGATCCATCGTGCAGAAAATCTGCAGGACCGCATCATCAACTATTTCCGCGTGAGCTGCCAGCACTGCGACAATCCGGCCTGCCTGCCGGTCTGCCCTGCTAAGGCCATTTATAAAGGCCCGCACGGAGAAGTGCTTGTTGATCAATCCAAGTGCATCAGCTGCGGCGCCTGCGCCATGGCTTGCCCGTACGGTGCTCCGAAGTTCAACAGAAGCGGCAAGACATCTTACTGGGATGGCCCGGCCTTGGCTTCCGTTCCGCTTCAGCCGCATCAGCAGCGCACTCCCGGCAAAGCCGAAAGATGCACGCTTTGCGTCCAGCGCACCTCCAACGGTCAAGTACCTAAGTGCGTCGAAGCCTGCGCTGTTAAGGCTCTGACTTTCGTTGACTACGACAATCTGACCCCTGAACAGAAAGCCCTGGTTGACAAGTCCGTCGCATTGAACGAAGCCGCTGGTACCAAACCGAAAGTTCGTTATATTGCAAGCCATATGGACATTGCAGGACGTCAGGAAAAGATGTTCTAACCACAGATTTTCTCTGATAGACAAATCGGGCCGGGGCTTTGACTCTCGGTCCGATTTTTTCTTCCGTAGTTTCGGCAATATTCCGAAAGGCCTTGAGCTACTGCGTGCTCTCGGACATATAATTGAAAAATTAACTTTCTTTGAAACAAATTATTAATAAAGGATCTTCAGGCATGTCTCATCTGATGAATAACTATGGTCGCCTTCCTGTCTCTTTTGATCACGGTCAGGGTGTTTGGCTCTGGGATAAAGAAGGCCACAAGTACTTGGACGCTTTAGCAGGCATCGCCGTGAACTCCGTCGGCCATGCTCATCCGAGACTGGTTCGAGCCATTGCCGACCAGGCTTCCAAGCTCATCCACTGCTCAAACTACTTCAACATCGACCTTCAGGAAAAAGTCGCAGAAAAATTGGTCGAACATTCCGGTCTTGAGGCTGTTTTCTTCTGCAACAGCGGTCTCGAAGCCAACGAATGTGCCATCAAGATCGCCCGTAAATTTGGGCATACCAAGGGCATCGAAGTTCCTAACATTATTGTCTTAAAACACGCCTTCCACGGACGCTCCATTGCCACCCTTTCCGCTACAGGCAATCCCTCTGTCAGAGAAGATTTCTCTCCATATACAGAAGGCTTCATTTTTGTCGATGAGTCTGATTTGAACGGAATCCGTAAGATCGTTGAAGAAAATAAAAATGTTGTCGCTATCTTCTTTGAACCGATTCTCGGCGAAGGCGGCGTCGTCCCTATCGATCTTTCCGTCATCAAAGGCATTCGTGAAATCTGTGACGAACACGACCTCTTGATGATGTGCGACGAAGTCCAGTGCGGCATGGGTCGCTCCGGCAAGTGGTTCGCCCATCAATGGGCTGAAATCAAACCCGACGTCATCACGATGGCTAAGGGTTTGGCAGGCGGCGTTCCTGTCGGCGCTGTCATCGTGAGCGAAAAGGCGAATATCTTTAAACCCGGCAATCACGGATCAACTTTCGGCGGCAACCCTCTTGCTATGCGTGCAGCCCTCGAAACGCTCTCCATCATCGAAGACGAGAAACTTGTCGAAAACGCCCTTGAAGTCGGTAAGAAACTCAAGAAAGCACTTTCTAAATCTCTTAACGGTTTCCCAGGCGTGCGCGGTATTCGCGGCAAAGGCCTGATGCTCGGTATCGTTCTTGACCGTGATGCCCACGACATTCTCGAACTCGGTCTGAAAGCCGGTTTAACCTTCAGTGTCACTGCCGGAAACGTTATTCGTCTCGTTCCCGCTTTGACAATCACTGAAGCCGAGGCTGACGAACTCGTCAAGAGAATCACTCCCGTGATCAGATCGTTCCTTGCACAGCCGAAGATCTAAGGTGATTCATGCACAAGAACTTTCTGTGCCTTAAAGATTGCTCGGCGGACGAGTTAAATTACCTTCTCCGCCGGGCCATAAAACTCAAGTCTCGTTTCAAGGCCGGGGAGGTTTACCGTCCCTTTGAAGGAAAAGTGCTGGCGATGCTTTTTGAAAAAGCCAGCACCCGCACCCGCGTTTCCTTTGAGGCAGGCATGGCTCAGCTCGGAGGAACCTCGATTTACCTGAACACGAGCGAAACTCAGCTGAAAAATGAAGAAACCATTGAGGACACTGCTCGAGCCGTATCCCGTATGGTTGACCTCGTCATGATCCGAACAGGCCCTCATAGCCGATTAGAGGCATTTGCGAAAGAGTCGGAGGTGCCGGTCATCAACGGCCTGACCAACGACAGTCATCCCTGCCAGGTCATGGGCGACATCATGAGCTTCATAGAAAAACGGGGTTCAATTAAGGGCGCCGTCGTGACTTGGATCGGAGACGCGAACAACGTACTCTACTCCTGGCTTTACTCAGCCTCCATTCTCGGATTTAAGGTGCATATTTCGGCGCCCCCGGGATACTCGATCAATCCGACACAAGTTCCGGATAACGATGACTGCTATGACTTTTTCCTATCTCCGGAAGAGGCCGCAGAAGGCGCCGACCTTGTGACCACGGACAATTGGAGATCTTGCGGTTACGACGAAAATCAAGCCAAACGGCAATCCAAATCGGCTCGCTGGCAAGTGAATGAAACGGTCATGAAAGCGGCAAAACCAGACGCTTTATTCATGCATTGCCTTCCCGCCTTCCGCGGGCAAGAGGTCTCTTCCGAAGTCATCGACGGACCGCAGTCTGTCGTTTGGGACGAGGCTGAAAACCGCTTGCACTTTCAAAAAGCACTGATGGAATATTTGCTTTTAGGCAGAATTGAAGACGTTTAGCTTCTGTTAAAGCATTTTGAAAGCCTCGAAAGTATTCCGCTCTCGAGGCTTTTTGACGTTCTATCGCATTCAATACTTCCTGAATTTATCGGATGCAACTAAACTAAGAAAAACCAGTTTGTCGGAGGTGTCTATGGAAAGATCCCAAAGAGAAAGGCTGACTGAAGAGTTGACGCTTGTGCTCCTTTATTTGACATCTTTCACCGAAAAGCAATGTCCTAATGTCCGTATGGCCTGGAAGACGCATGATTGGACGGCATTAGACGATCTTGCAGAGGACGGTTTCATGGTTCCTCCGCACAACAGAAAAAACTACACTCGTTACTTGACCGACGAAGGTGTTGAGAAAGCCAAAGAGCTACTGGAGCAAATTGGTCCTTCACTTGGTTTCAAAAAAGAAGATTGGGGAGATTGACGTTCTTCTTAGCGCAAACTCAAGATCGTCTACCACTGCGGTGGCGACCGAAATGGCCTCCTCATTTTATGAACAAAAGTCTTGAAGATTAGACTGAATGTCTCGTGAATTGGAGGGGATTGTCTTGGAAAAAACAGAACGCGACAAATTAATCGACGAGCTGACGCTGGCTCTTCTTTATCTGACTTCCTTTACCGAAGAAGGCAAGCCGGATGTCCGCATGTCTTGGAAAAGTCACGATTGGACGGCAATGGACCGATTAGTGGACGATGGTTTTATCGAGAAACCGAAATGCATGCGTAAGCATTCTCGGGTCCTCACGAACGAAGGAATTGAAAAAGCCAAGGAACTCTTGGACCACGTCGGTCCCTCCCTTGGCTTTAATAAAAAAGACTGGACGAATTAGTTCCGCAGAGCCTTCGCCTGCGGAAACTCACCTAGACCATAGCAACTTCCGGCTCGAGCTTGACGCCAAAACAGTTCTTGACGCGAAGTCTCACGTCTTGAGCCATCGCGTAGATATCCTCACCCGTTGCCTGTCCGTAATTCACAAGAACAAGCGGCTGCTTTTCCCAAACACCGACGTCGCCCATGCGATAACCGCGAAGACCTGCATTGTCGATCAGCCAGGCGGCGGAAAGCTTGAAACGACCGCCGGCCAAAGGATAAGAAACTAAAGAAGGATTGGTCCGAAGAAGACTTGTAAAAGTCTCTCTGTCGACGACAGGATTCTTGAAGAAACTTCCGGCGTTTCCGAACTTCACCGGAGACGGCAGTTTTCTGCGGCGCAGTGAAATCACGCAGGAGTAAACGTCTTGGGGAGAGAGCTCGGGGAAGCTGTTGATCTCGATCTCTTCGGCAAGCGCTTTATAGGAAGTGTTGGGAACCCAATTCTTGGGAAGCTTGAACGTCACAGCAGTGATGACCAAACGACGGTTTTCCGGCTTCTTAAACGTTGAGTGGCGGTAGCCGAAGTCGCATTCCTCATTGGTCAGCGTCCGCTCTTCACCGGTGTCCATATCAAAGCATTCAACTGAATCAATGAACTCTGCGGCTTCTAAGCCATAAGCACCGATATTTTGAATCGGAGCCGCACCGACGGTACCGGGAATGTAAGCCAGGTTCTCAAGACCGGGCATTCCGGCATCAAGCATTTTGCGCACAAAGCTGTGCCAAACCTCGCCGGCTCCGGCACGAACGAAATAATGTTCGTCGTCTTCTCTGATCTTCTCAAAACCAGGAATCATCATCCGCAGCAGGAAGCCAGGATAATCCTCTCTAAACAATACATTAGAGCCGCCTCCGATGACCATAAAGTCCTGAGGTTGCTGCCGGAGATGTTCTCTTGCCTGTTTTAAATCCTCAATGGAACGGATCTCGGCAAAGTTCTTCGCTTTTGCGTCAACACCGAAGGTATTGAGCTTTTTAATATGTTCGTCAGTCTTGAGCTCCATAAGAAGGCTCCAAAATTACCCTATTCTTTTGAGACGTTCTTCAATCTTATTCAAAATCGATTCTTCATCCATACCGCATTCTTGGTAAAGATGTAAGTTATCTCCTTGCTGGATGAAACGATCGGGAATTCCGATCTGAAATACATCCGCAGGAATACCTTTTGCGGCTAAAACCTCAAGGCATGCATCACCGGCGCCCCCAATGATGACATTCTCCTCCAGAGTCACTAAAAGATCATTATTTTTTGCAGCTTCTTCGATCGCATCGCCGTCAACCGGCTTTACAAAACGCATGTCGTACACGGTGGCATCGATTTTTTCTGCCACTGCTTTGGCCTCAGCCAGCATACTTCCGAAAGCCAGCATTGCAACTCTGGCGCCCTTCGGTGCATTTCCGGTACGCACCAGACGAGCTTTGCCGAGCGGCAGTTCATGCATTTCTTTATCAACCGGAACGCCGGGTCCTCTGCCTCTCGGATAACGCACGATAGCAGGATGATCGAGCTTGTATCCGGTATAAAGCATCTGACGGCATTCGTTCTCATCCGACGGCGCCATAATCACAAGGTTCGGGATGCAGCGCAGGAAAGACAAATCAAACGATCCGTGGTGCGTTGCACCGTCCGCACCCACTAAACCACCGCGATCCAGCGGGAACAGAACCGAAAGATCCTGAATAGCCACGTCGTGGACGATTTGGTCAAAAGCTCTCTGAGAAAAAGTTGAATAGAAAGTACAGACGGGTTTTAAGCCTTCCGCTGCAAGACCGGCTGCAAAAGTAGCGGCATGCTGTTCGGCAATCGCAACATCAAAGAAACGGTTCGGAAACTCTTTGGCAAAAGCCACCAATCCGGAGCCTTCTTTCATCGCTGGCGTGATCGCAATCACACCCGGATCCTTGCGCGCAATATCCACGAGCCAGTCACTGAATACCTCAGTGTAGGTCTTGGCATGCGGAGAAGGAACGATTCCCTTGCTTGAATCAAACGGAGAAATTCCGTGATACTTAGTCGGATTGTCGACAGCCGGAGCATAACCATGACCCTTTTGCGTCACAACGTGAAGTACCAGCGGCCCGTTGAGCTGTTTCATGTTCTGAAGCACCGGAATCAGCACTTCTAAGTCATGACCGTCAATCGGACCGTGATAGTTCATTCCGAATTCTTCAAACAGCGTGGAGTGAGGTGCCACCATACCCTTGCTGTACTCTTCAGCACGCTTCGTTAGATCGAATAGTTTCGGAAACGGACGCACAATCGCTTTGCCGATGTCTCGGGCCTGAGCGTAAAACTGTCCGCTCATCAGCTGCGTAAAGTGATTCTTTAGAGCCCCGACCGGCGGAGAAATAGAACAGTCATTGTCGTTGAGGATCACCAGCAGGCGGAGATCCTTCATGTCGCCCGCGCAGTTCAAGGCCTCAAACACCATACCCGCGGTCATTGCACCGTCGCCGATGACAGCAATGTGGCTTCTACCCTTCTTTCCCAAGGTCTTTGCCGCGACGGCCATGCCTAAAATCGCGGAAATAGAAGTGGAAGAATGACCCGTTCCGAAACAGTCATACGGACTTTCCGAACGCTTCGGGAAGCCGGACAAGCCTTTGTACTGGCGAAGCGTCGACATGCGGTCCCGACGCCCCGTCAGAATCTTATGCGCATAAGCCTGATGGCCGACGTCCCAAACTAACCGATCTTCCGGCGTATCAAACACGTAGTGAATAGCGATAGCCAGCTCGACGGTTCCCAGAGAAGACGAAAGGTGGCCGCCTGTCTTGGAAACGTTATCGATAATGAAAGTACGAAGTTCGTTTGCAAGCTGTTTTAACTCCGGCATCGACAATTTCTTTAAATCGGCCGGAGAATTAATAGTTTCGAGAATGGTAGTCATCGCTGCTTACTTCTTAGTGAGTCCTTTTGATGATGAAATCAGCGATTTCGATTAAACGTTCTTTGCCGTCCAAATCTTCGCTGAGCCCTTCAACGGCTTTGGCGGCAATTAAATATTGTTCTTCAGCAAGTTCTTTGGCTTTTTCCAGGCCAAGCAGGCTGACGTAAGTCGGTTTATCTCCTAAAGCATCCTTACCGGCTGTTTTACCAAGCTCAGCCGTATCGCCGACGACATCCAAAATGTCATCGACGATTTGGAAAGCCAAACCGATAGCATTTCCATAAACCTCAAGCTGCGAAAGATCGTGCTGTGAAGGAGTCTTTTTTCCGGCAAACGCACCCAGAAGTACTGAGGCCTTAAGGAGCGCCCCCGTTTTCATCGAGTGCATTAGGCGCAGCTCTTCAATCGTCATCTTCTGATTGCCGACGACGCTCAGGTCAATCGCTTGCCCTCCACACATGCCTCGCGTGGAAGATGCGTAGGCCAAAAGCTCGACGAGCTTAATTCTCTGCTCAGCAGGCAGCTTCGTTCTGACTAAGAACAGAAAGGCTTCCGGCTGGAGTGCATCGCCTGCAAGCATGGCCACTGCTTCACCAAAAGCCGTATGAGTAGTGGGCTTACCGTGGCGCAGTATGTCGTTATCCATGCACGGCAGATCATCGTGAATCAAGGAATAAGAATGGACGCATTCAACAGCTAAGGCCGTAAGGTCCAGGTTTTCGGGATCGGCATCATATATTTGTCCGACGGCATAAACAAGCAGCGGACGCACGCGCTTACCGCCTCCGATGACGGAGTAGCGCATAGCCGAATGGAGTTTTTGGGGAATAAGAGCTTCCTGAGGAAGATTATTTTCAGCTGCTTTTTCAACCCTCTGCTGGCAAGCCTTTACCCAATCTTTAAAAGCAACAGTCATAACTTCTTAGAAAGGGATATCGTCGTCATTTCGACGGGAACGGCGGCTTACCGGGGTTTCTTCAGGTTCGTCATCATCCTGCTGATTGCCGAACTTTTGATCCAGTTCACGTACTCTGTCTTCTGCGCGTTTTAACAAGTCATTGCAGTGTTTGCGCAGTTCAGAGCCGCGAGCATAAGCTTCAACAGATTCTTCCAGAGGCAGACCGCCTTGAGACAGGCGCTGCGACAAGGCTTCCAGTTCCTTAAGAGCTTCTTCAAAAGACAGAGAAGAAATTTCAGGGGCCTTTTCTCCCATTTCCGATAATCCTTATATTTGTTTGCGTCATGAGCATTTTCGCTCATTTAGACGTTAGCGAACAACTTTTTGACAATCCTACAGGCATATCTCGATATTTAGACGGTTTTCACTCAAGCTGAGGCACTAAATGTAAGCTTTTGCGTTAGTTTGCTCAAAAATCGTTCAAGCGCTCAAGTGTACTTATTCATAGCGGATGAGCCTTCGAAGATTTGTAATGAAGCCTAAAATCGACTAATCACTAAAAAGAGGTGTTCCGTCGACTACCTCGGCCTAAAGGCCGAGGCTTGTGAAAGCCTCTAGTTGACTAGCCTCAGTCCGCTGTTCGGGGACTACGTTGGTCGGGAATGCACAGGCACCGCGGGATGCAGATCCTAGTCCCGCGCTCTGCGGCCGATGGTTAAAAGCTCTGAGAGGTAGGAGCGGTGCTGTCGGCTTGAAACCCCTTCCAACATTGGCGAAGGATCACAACCGGTCGAAAGACCGAGGAGATAAAACTTGAGAGTATTTGTCCTAAACAAACGCGGAAAACCGCTGATGCCCTGTTCACCGGCAAAAGCGCGCCTTCTGCTTAAAGAGAAGAAAGCTATTGTGGTAAGGCGCACGCCTTTCACCATACAGCTGACGATTGCGACCGGCGAGTCCAAACAGCCGGTAAGCCTGGGTGTTGATGCCGGATACAAACATGTCGGCCTTTCCGCTTCAACTGAAAAGGCTGAACTTTATGCATCCGAAGTCGAACTCCGACAGGACATCACCGATCTGCTCTCTGCTCGTCGTGCATTACGGCAGTCCCGCCGTAACCGCAAAACGCGCTACCGTGCTCCGAGGTTCGACAACCGCATCCGCACCAAGCGCAAAGGCTGGCTTGCTCTGTCGCTTGAAAACCGAATCAACGCGCACTTGTCGCGCATAGAAGCGGTTCTTCGACTGCTGCCCGTCACGAAGATCACCGTGGAAACGGCGTCCTTCGACATGCAGCTGTTGAAGAATCCTGACATTGCAGGGAAAGAGTACCAAGAGGGCGAACAGCTCGGCTTCTGGAACGTCCGCGAGTATGTTCTTTTCAGAGACGGACACGTTTGTCAGCATTGTCACGGCAGGTCGAAAGATCCGGTGCTCAATGTTCATCACTTGGAAAGCAGACGTACCGGCGGAGATTCGCCCGGCAACCTGATTACGCTTTGTGAGACGTGCCATAAGGCACTTCATCGCGGAGAAATCAAGCTAAAGGCCAAGCGCGGTCGGTCGTTCCGTGCGGAAACTTTCATGGGAATTATGCGGTGGGGAGTTCTGAACCGCCTGAAGGCGTCGCATCCGAAGCTGGAAGTGCACAACACCTACGGCTACCGGACCAAGCACGCGCGGATCTCGAACGGTATTGCCAAATCGCATTGTGCAGATGCTTTCTGCATCGCCGGCAACCTCGGCGCCGAAAGGCTCGGCGAATTCTTCTTCCAGAAGCAGACGCGTCGGAACAACCGGCAGATTCATAAGCTTTCCATCCTCAAAGGCGGCATTCGAAAGCGCAATCAGGCACCCTTCGAAGTGAAGGGCTTCCGTCTTTTTGACAAAGTTGCCTGCCAGGGAGAAGAAGGCTTCATTTTCGGCCGTCGATCATCGGGGTTCTTTGATGTTCGAAAACTTGACGGAACCCGCATTTCAGCCGGCATCAGCTGCAAGAAGCTGCATCTGCTGGAAAAGAGACGAACCTATTTAACAGAAATTCGAAAGGAGGAGGCGCTTCCTCCCCTGCCTGAAGGCAGAGGTCTCCGCGCCTAAATGTGATGATTTTTACGACTTTAATCGAGCCTCGTGAGCTGCATACTTTCATGCTGAATCAGAAAGTCAGCGGAAACAGCAACATCATCATTCTCGACTGCTCCTGCAGCATTGCAGACCCGGAACTTGGGCTTAAGCTCTATGTCAAAGAACATATCTCTGGTGCTGTTCTTGTTGACTTTGACCGCTACGTCACCGGCAAGGTAGCGCACGGAACCGGACGCCATCCGATGCCGGACAGAGAAACATTCCGCAAATCCATGGAGTATTTCGGCATCCGTCCCGATCGTCAGGTTGTTCTTTATGATCAGGGCGCCCTCGGATTTGCGACACGCTTTTGGTATGAACTTCGCTGGCTGGGCCTGGAAAATGTCTGCGTCTTAGACGGAGGCTTTACGGCCTGGAAAAAAGAAAAGCTTCCGGTGACAGACAAGCTGACCGAGCCGTTAAAAGACGGAAAGATCCCTGAACTTGAGCCGCTTGAAGTACCGGTTCCGATGAAAACCGTTCAGGACAATCTGAAGACGAAAGAATTTTTAGAAGTGGACGCACGCCCTGCCCTTCGCTTCCAAGGCATCGGCGAAACGATTGACCACAAAGCCGGCCACATCCCCGGCGCCGTCAATCGTCCGGGTTCCGAGAACTTCCTTCCCGACGGAAGATTCAAACCTGCGCCTGTTCTGCGTGAAGAATTCCTGAAACTTCTGGACGGCCGTACACCGGACAAGGTCATCAATTCCTGCGGATCCGGCGTCAACGCTTCCGCGAACCTCTTTGCAATGGATTTAAGCGGTCTTTACGGATCGAAACTTTATGTCGGCTCGTGGAGTCAGTGGATTGACGATGACGCTAATCCTGTAGTAACCGGAAAGTAATCGCCTAGCAAGCAAAGCCGCTCCGGATCAAAGGTAATGTTCGAGAGCGGCTTTTTTTGCGTTTGATGACTGCTTCAGATCAGTGCTCGTGCAGACCTCCGGTCGCCAAAACAGCCATGGCCACACCGATCAAAATAAAGAATAACTGTACGTAAAAACGTTCCGGTTTTTCCTGGTGCGCAATTTCCGGCATCAGGTCAGACAGTGCAATATAAATAAAGCTAGCAGCAGCAATGGCAAAAGCGTACGGAACCATCCATTCGACTCGGTCTAAGAGGAAGTAGCCTGCAATACCGCCGAGCATGGAAGTCAGGCCGGAAATAACATTCCAGAGAAGCGCCTTCGAGCGCTCAAATCCGGAATGGAGCAAAACCATAAAGTCGCCCACTTCCTGGGGGATCTCATGAGCCAAAATTGCGAGCGCCGTTACCCAGCCGAGGCCTGAACTCACCATGAATGCGCTGGCAATCAAAATGCCGTCCGTAAAGTTATGGAACGCATCACCGATCAAGATGGCGTTGCCGGCGCCGGAACTTCTCTTTTGGCTTCCCTTGATGTATTCAGAAATGGTGTGTTCCGGAGGATTTACATGACTGTGATGCTGATGACTTAAGGCAAATTCAAGGCAGAACAGAAATAACACGCTCACAAGCAGCGTCCAGCCCACCGAGGCTGCATTCTCATGAATTTCAAATGCCTCGGGAAGTAAATGGGTAAAAGCCACTGTCAATAACAAACCGGCCGAGATACAGAGCATCTTGCTCATATATCGATCAAGAAACTTAAAGCTGATCAGTCCGGCTAAAACAATGGACAGAACCGACGATAAAAGAGTCGCCGCAAGAATTTGCAAAAGAGTCGTCATCTCATTCCTTCTTCGAGACGATTAATCTAAAACAATCGGAAAAACAAATTCAAAAATGACGGTTATTTCGAGCTCGTGTGAGAACCGAGGTAGAAATTCTCGTCCCAAGAGCGTCGGAAGGACTGTTCAACCGAAAGCGGAGGAGTCCAGCCGAGAACCAGCTGAGCTTTATGAATGTCGGCCACTTGGCTCTGGAAGAAGAACTCTTCCCAAGCCTGACGTCCGATGTAACTGTTAAACAGTCGGACAAGGATCGGCGGAAATGGCCACAGCAGACACGGCCGATGGTGCGTTTTAGCCAGCAGTTTAAAAATATTGAGTGTCGAAAGATCCTCTCCGTCACTAACTAAGAAAGTTTCGTTGGCAGCATCCGGGTGCGTCGCGCAGCAAATCAGGAAGTCGACGAGGTTATCGATGCCGACTAAAGAACGGTGATTTCTCTTGCAGGATCTCAGCGGAAGCGGCAGACAATAATCCACCATGATCTTGACCTCGCCGAAAAGATTCTGACAATCCGGCCCGTAAATGAGCGGAGGACGGACGATCACAATTTCCATGCCTGTCTCGTCGCCGACGCGAATCAGTTCTTTTTCTGCTTCCAGGAGCGCTTTGCCGATCGGAGACTTCGGCCGAGGCAAAGAGTCAGCATAGAAACGTTTCCCGGCCGGGGTCTCGGGACCGTTCACCTGCAGAGAACTTAGGAAAATGAAACGGCTGATGCCGGCGCGGTGCGCTTCGCGCGCCATGTGAACCGTCCCTAAGACATTAATTCTGTGCAGCGCAGCTTCGTCGAGCCAGCCCTCGTGACCGCGCATCGAACCGCGGGAAGCGCAATGGATCAGGACGTCGCAGCCCTTGAAGGCTTCAACGTAGTCCGGACTTTCTTCCAGGCTTCCGAGCCGAACCGTCTCAAAGGACTTGGAATTAAGAATCGAACCTCTGCGGGCAGCTGCCCGCACGGTAAATTCTTTTTTCCGATTCAACAAAGCCAGCACCAAGGCGTTTCCGATATAGCCGTTGGAGCCGGTCACCAAAATCTTTTTCATATAAATTTAACGCTGCACAATTTCTTTAGTGTAATTCCTTCTTGGCCATTGGTATTAATGATTTTGTCGATTAGCGGCCGAATTCATAACATCAATGTTCTTTTTTTGAGATGTCAGAGACTTCCAGTCTTACTTTTGGATGATTAGACTGTTATATTTCCTTGGATTATTCTCAAACTAAAGATTTTTAAAGGACGCGATAATGGATTTCGTAAAGCTTTCCGAACAGCGTTTTACCGCTAAAAAATTCGATGTCAACAAAAAGATTCCTCGTGATGACGTCGAAAAATTAAAGACAATTCTTCAGCTCTCTCCTTCTTCCGTCAACAGCCAGCCTTGGGTCTTCCTTTGGGGCACAAGCGACAATTCCAAGAAACGCGTTCGTCCGGCAATTGCCGACTTCAACTGGAACCGCATCGACACTTGCTCCGACTTTGTCGTGATCGCCGTTAGAAAAGGTTTGGACGACAAATTCCAGCACACCCTTCTCGATCAGGAAATCAAAGACGGCCGCATTGCCAACGAAGAAATTGCCAAAGAATGCTTCGAATCCAGAAAATTCTTTATTGATCTGCGTGAACGTACCGGCCAAACTCTCAACTGGGAAACTAAGCAGGCCTATATCGCAATGACAGCATTGCTTTACGGCGCCGCCTCCCTCGGCATCGATTCCACACCGATCGAAGGTTTCGATGAAGACAAGATGGATAAACTCCTGAATCTTGATAACTACGGTGTGCATTCCGTCCTCGTCGTGACCTTGGGCTACGATCGAGTAGGGGGACGGGTTTCCCCGCCCCTCTCTCACAGCACCCATCGTGCGG